>Ga0315298_1000182_pt1 | contig 125825 bp, 124 predicted proteins | sample WHS_1_MG_FD_203077 | JGI IMG/M metagenome (GOLD analysis project Ga0315298, IMG submission 203077) | Extremophilic microbial mat communities from Washburn Hot Springs, YNP, Wyoming, USA - WHS_1_MG | ecosystem: Environmental > Aquatic > Thermal springs > Hot (42-90C) | place: USA: Wyoming...
TAACGAGCATTGAAAAACTGTCTTTGCTTTGGTAGGTAGGTGCTGGTATTTGTTTAATAATTTCTTCAAAAAGTGCAGAGAGGTCGCTTTCTGTGCTATTTAGACTCCTTTTTGCTATGCCTTGTTTACCTATTGCATAAAGGACACTAAACTCCAATTGTTCGTCATTTGCATCTAAATCAATAAATAAGTCGTATATTTCGTCTAAAACTTTATCTACTCTTGCGTCTGGTCTGTCAATTTTGTTAATTACAACAATTATTTTTAACTTTGCTTCCAATGCTTTTTTTAATACAAAACGTGTTTGGGGTAGTGGTCCTTCTGCAGCATCGACTAGCAGTATGCTCCCATCTACCATTGATAAAGCACGCTCTACTTCTCCCCCAAAGTCGGAGTGACCAGGTGTATCCAATATGTTAATTTTTACACCATCAAAGAACACGCATGAGTTTTTGGCTGCAATGGTAATGCCCCTTTCTTTTTCTAACTCCATACTGTCAAGTACACGTTCTTGTATATTTTGATTTTGTCTGAATGTTCCGCATTGTTTAAACATAGCATCCACAAGTGTAGTTTTACCGTGATCAACATGTGCTATAATAGCTATATTTCTAATGTTATCGTTAAAATTTTTAGACATTTTTTTCCCTTGCCTTTGTTATTAAACTTTTTGTATTGGATCTTTTTTTAAATATTTGAAGTAATACTTGAGCTTCTTCAAATGGAACACTTACAAACGAGAATTTGTCAAATATTTTAATGTCTTTAATATCTCTTTCGTTGATTTCAATTTGCTGTTTTATAAAATCGATTAATTTTCTTGGCGTCATGCCATCTTGCCTTCCAAGAGCAATAAAAAGGCGTGTTTTTGAGTATGCTTCAAGTGGTTTAACCTCTTTAATATCCTGATAGTTTTTTTCATCAAGGTCTTCACCAAAGCTATATTTAAGCAAAGCAGCAACAGTTTCTAAAGGTGTGTGCTGTTCTAAAACTAAAGTTGCCAAACTTGTATATTTTTCTTCTGGTTTTTCTTGGATTATACTTTCAATTTCGTCTTGAATCCTACTTATCTTAAAATTTATAATTTCATCAATTGTAGGCAAACCCTGTTTTTTGATATCAAGTTTAGCGGTTTTTAGCATATAAATGAGTCTGCTATACTCGTTTGGTGTAACAAAAGTAATAGCTACGCCACTTTTACCAGCTCTTCCTGTACGTCCTATCCTGTGGATATAGGATTCAACATTTTCTGGTATTGAGTAATTTATAACGTGTGTGAGATTTTCTATATCAATACCCCTTGCGGCTACATCTGTGGCAATAAGTATTTGTGTGTTTCTTTTTTTAAATTTATTTAAAACAATTTCTCTGGATTTTTGTGTCATATCACCATGAAGAGCTGCTGCGCTATAGCCTGCATCTTGTAATCTGTTGGCAAGCTCATCTGTTTCAATTTTGGTTTTGCAAAAGATGAGCGCATAAAATTCTTTTTGCATATCGATAATGCGACATAAAGCTTGAAATTTCTCCTCGTAATTAACTTCAAAGTAAATTTGTTGCGTAAGGTTTGATGTTACATCGTCTTTTTTTGTTTTTATAATTTCGTATTTCCTCATGTGTTTTTTTGCTATAGAAATTATTTGTGGTGGTATTGTAGCAGAAAACATCAAAATCCTTTTGTTTTCGTTTGTATGTTGCAAAATCTCTTCCACATCATCAATAAAGCCCATATTCAACATTTCGTCAGCTTCATCTAAAACCATGTCGTTAATATTAGACAAGTCTATTGTTTTTCTTTGAATATGATCCAATATCCTGCCTGGCGTGCCTACAATTATATCAACGCCAGCTTTAAGCTTAGATATCTGCAAATCTATAGACTGACCACCATAGATAGGTACAATTTTAAGTTTTTTTATTCCTTTTAAGGAATTGAGTTCTTGAGAGATTTGAAGGGCAAGCTCCCTTGTAGGTGTAAGAATCAAACATTGAACATACTGTGCCTTTTCCTCGATTTTTTCTATAAGCGGTATTCCAAAACTTGCCGTTTTGCCAGTGCCTGTTTGTGCTTGAGCAATTAAATCGGTATTTGTTTTTAACATTAGTGGTATTACCTGTTCTTGTATTGGTGTTGGTTCTTCGTAGCCCTTTTTTAGTAGAGATTTTAAAATATTTTCCGAGATACCCAAATTTGCAAACTTTTCTAACCTTTGCATATTACTTCCTTGTAATTTTAAACAGATTAAAAACCTTTATTTAGCTAAAAAGCATGTTTTTAATTTTGCGCTAGAAAGCACAAATGCCATTAGATAAAAAAAATAAGACAAGACGTTCAAATAAGCCCCGTATTTCTTTTAAGACAATGAGCTTTTTACAAGCGCATTTAAAATCCATATCAATTATACTATCTTTTTTTTATTTTGCAATAGATTTATTTTTGACAATAATTGACAAAAATAAAAATTTAGCTATCATAAAAATAGAATTTAAAAGAAGGTAAAGGTTTATGAAAGAAAAAATTTTAGACATTATGCAGGGCTTTATTAAGACAAGCGATATAGAAGAGTTTATGTCTTTACTGAAAGAAAGAAGTGCCTATATAAAAGGAAAACCTATCGATTTTTTAATTGCATCAAAAAGCGATATACTAACTATGCTTGATTTGTTGAAAGATTTTTTAAAGCAAAGAAGCTTTGTACCAAAAAGGACACTGATTGCACTTATTTTGCTTTTAGCTTATGCCGTTGGGAAAAAAACTAAAAAGCTTGATATTTTAAAGACAAGTATTGATAGTGATTTACTTATTGGTTTTTGTATTTATTTGGTAGAAAAGGATATTCAAAAGTATTTAGAGTTTAAAGGAGGCAAGAAGTGAGCACAGAGCATGCGCATGAACATGATCATGGAGATTCTAAAAAAAGACTACTTGGTTTTTACAATGCAGCAAAGTGGGCTATGGATGGTGTTTGCACGCTAGATGTTTACGCTGAGGTTGATGAACACGATGAATCTCAAGTAAAAAAAGAACTTGAGGATCTTGGTATTAATTATGACTTAACAAAAAAGGGTATAGTAAAGGGTTATTTTGAAGGTTCATACGATAGGGTTTTGCCAATCATGCGTACATTACTGGAGAAAGGTTGGCATTGGTAAGATTTGACTCAACTTTGCACAAAAAACTACCGCGCTATAATAGTTGTATAGTGTGTGGTAGCGAGAATGATTTTGGTTTAAAAACTTGGTTTTTTACAGATTTTGAATTTGTGTACAATAATTGCTTATTAGATAAGCATTATATTGGCTACCCAGAAAGGATTCATGGTGGGATAGTTAGTGCTATTTTAGATGAAACGATGGGATGGGTAGCCACAGTAAAAACAAATCATTTTTACTACACAGTAGAGCTTTGCATTAAATACAAAAATATTGCCAAACCAAATACGGAGCTTTTTACTCAAGCACAATTTTTAACGCTTAAAGGAAAAATAGCACTTACACAAGCTGTAATATATAGCGAAAACGAGCAAATCATAGCTACAGCTAAAGGCAAATACTACCCGCTTGACCCCAAAGACCAAAATTATGTAGAAAGTTTACTAACAAAAGAATACTAAGTGTTAAGTTTCAACAATTCTTTTATTTTTTCTTTTAATTCTGTTAAATCCGGTGATTTGACAATGTAAGCATCGGCTATCCATGTGGAAAAATCCTGCTTGTAATGCGAGTAGGCGGTAGACATAATTATTGGTGTATTGGGCGACTTTTCTTTTAGTATTCTTAAAGCGTCCAAGCCGCTCATTTTTGGCATAGCTATATCTAAAATTACTAAATCGGGTTTTTGATTGTCAAAATCGTCAATGGCAGATAGTGCATCTGGGTAGGATACTACATCAAAACCTTCGTCTTTTAATTCTTCTTCGTACAAAAACCTTATGGAGTCTTCGTCATCAACTACCATTATCTTTTTTTTCATTTTTTTCCTCCTCCATTATATTGGGAATTTTAATGATAAACTTTGCTCCAACGCCTACAAAGTTGTCTAAACTGATTACACCATTATGTTCTTGAACAATTTCTCTAACTATTGATAAACCCAAACCCGTTCCATGCGATTTTGTAGAATAGAACGGTTTGAATACATAAGGCAAAAACTTTATATCAATGCCGCCACCATTATCCTCCACAGTTATGACAATAAACTTATCTTCCTTATATGTAGAAATTTTAACAAACCCGTCTTTTTTATTTGCTATAGCTTCTGTTGAGTTTTTTATTAAATTAATTAACACTTGTTTAATCTGATCTGGGTCACCATACAAATACCTTGCAAATTCAGATAAGTCTGTTACAAAGTTTATATTCGGAGAGTTGATGCTTTTTAGCGTTTCAATAGTTTCTAAAATGAGTTTTTCTAAGTCAAATTGTTTTTTTACACTTTTATTTTGGCCTTTGGCGTATCTATTTATATCAAGTGTCAGGTTATAAACTCTATCTAATTCTTTTTTTACAATATCAAGATATTTAGATGTCTGAGAATCACTATCAGAAATTTTTCTAGCTCTTTCAAGAAAGCCTATAGCACCAATAAGCGCATTTTTTATTTCATGTGTTATATCAGCTACCGCTCTACCTAAATTGAAAATGTGTTTTTGATGAATGAGGTTTTGTTGTTCTTCGATTAGACGCTTGCTTATGTTTTTATATGTTTCTATACTCATTAAGTTTTCTATGGCAATAGCAGACTGATTTGCAAATAAAAACAATGTATTTATGTCATCTTGCGTTATGGGTCGCTTGTTGTAAAAGTTATCTGCAACAATTACACCAATGGGTTGTTCTCTAGAAATAAGCGGTGCAAAGGCAAACTGTTCAAACTGAAGTTCTCTAAAAATTTCATCATCGCTACCTAAATTGCTTAGGTCAAATATAAAAGCCTGTTTTTGATTAATATTTTTAAAAACTGTATCTTTTCCAAGATTAACCCTAAACTGACTAATACTTTTATTGAAGTTTGAACTGCGCTGTGCTTCTATATTTATTTCATTCAACAACCATGAGGCCATTTTGCCTCGAATATCCAGATTTTTTAAATTATTCCAGATTGTTGTGGCTTCTTGTATAGAATCTGGTGCAACACCTAATACACCGTCAATCGTATTATTTGGCCTATTATACAAAAAAATTGCCGCCCTATTAAAACCAAGACCATCACCAATGGTAACAGCCGTTAACACAACATGTAGTAGCCTTTTTAATTCGGTTGTAAGGCTTATTGCGATGCCTAACTCGTATAGTAGTTTCCATTCTTCTACAATTCTATCTTTATCCATAAATTTTCTTGTAAAGCTTTATGTATTCTTTTGCTTGATTTTTCCAGGAATAATCAAGTTGCATTACATACTGAGCAATTTTTAGCAATTCATCCTTTTTGTTAAAAAGGTTTATAGCTTTTTTGAGAGTTTTTATAAGTTCTTGAGAATCATATTTTTCAAACACGAAACCTGTTGGGTTTTTTACACGATTTGAGTAATTTTTTACTGTATCTTTAAGACCACCAGTTGCCCTTACTATTGGCAAGGTTCCGTATCTGTAAGCTATCATTTGACCTAAACCACACGGTTCGTATTTTGAGGGCATCACAAAAAAATCGCTTGAAGCGTAAATTTTATGAGCTAAAGGTTCATCAAACTTAAGATTTAATGATACTTTATCTTTGTAGATATTTGAAATCTGCATTAATGATTCTTCTATATCATTTTCGCCACTGCCTAAAATAATAAATTGCGCATCTGTATGTGATTCTAATAGTTCTTTAATGCTTTTTGAAAAAATATCCATACCTTTTTGTGCGGCAAGCCTCGACACTATACCAAATACTGGCACATTTTTGGTTGGTAAGTTAAGCAGTTTTTGAATGGCAGTTTTATTTTTTATTTTGTCTTTTGGATCGTTAAAATTGTAATCTATAAATTTATCCGTTTTGGGATCCCATACATCTACATCTATACCATTTACAATGCCGCTTAATTTATATGAAAATTTTCTTAACAGTCCATCTAAACCAAAACCATACTCTGGGGTTTGGATTTCTTGAGCATAAGTTTTGCTTACTGTGGTAACTGCATCTGCAAAAACAATGCCGCCTTTTAGGAAATTAATTTTATCATAATACTCAAGCCCATCGATTGTAAATAGTTCCCAAGGAAGGCCTAAGTTATTCATATAATATTTATCAAATACACCTTGATAGCCCAAGTTGTGTATGGTAAAAACGGTTTTTGTGTTGGGAAATGCCTCTTTGTAAAACAGTTTCAAATAAACATTAACCAATGCAGATTGCCAGTCGTTTGAGTGTAAAACATCTGGCTTAATACCAAGCGCCTTTAGGCTATCCAATATTGCTTTTGAGAAAAAACCAAACCTTAGCGCATTATCCTCGTAATCGTGCGCACCAATACCATATAAATGATCTCTGTTAAAATACTCTTCGTTTTCTACAAAATAAAAATCGCAAGCATCTATGGATGTTTTATAAATATTTGTGTTGATAGTCCTATTATCAAAACCAATACCTACATTGTTTGCAAGCGTTAAAAGGGTTTTGTCAATTGATTTATAAAGAGGGCTAAATACACTGACTTTTAAGCCGTTTTGAACTAAAGCCTTCGGTAGAGCTCCCGCAACATCCGCTAACCCTCCTGTTTTAGAAAAAGGAAAAACCTCACTTGAAGCCAAAACTATATTCATTGTTTCCTCCTATAGGGCAATCTCCCTTAAATATTTGGCTGCATCTTCTGGTGGTGTTGGGTTAATGTAAAATCCACTACCCCACTCAAAACCAGCTATTTTTGTTAGCCTGGGCGTGATGTCTAAGTGCCAATGAAAGTAATCATCGTGGTCAAAAATAAATGCACCATTAATTAATACAAAATTATAAGGTGGGTTATCTAGAGCAATTTTTAACCTTTTAAGCGTGTTTTGTAAAATATAGGTAAAATCATACAAAACTTCTGCGTCTTCAAACTCAAAATGTGCGTTGTGTTTTTTAGGAATTATGGATACTTCAAATGGCGAGCGTGACGCAAATGGTGTGATGGAAATAAAGTGTTTTGTTTCTTCAATTAAGCGCACCTTGTCATTTAACTCTTGTCTTATTATATCGCAAAATGGACATCTGTCTTTGTATGAAAAGTAGGTTTTTGCCCCTCCAAACAATTCAAGTGGTCTTTTTGGTATAATGGGAAGGGCAATAAGCTGAGAGTGGGAGTGCTCTAAACTTGCCCCAGCCACAGCACCGTAATTTTTAAACACAAGTACATATTTCATGCGTTTATCTTTTTTTAAGTCTTCTATTCGTGCTTTGTAAGAAGAAATTACATCTTTCATTCTATCAAGCGGCATAGCATCTAGCGTTTCTGCGTGATTTGGCGTTTCAATGATAACTTCGTGTGCACCAATACCATTCATAGCATCATACATGCCAACGGCGTGTTTATCTAAATCACCCTCGATACCCAATGCAGGAAACTTATTGGGTACAACACGCAATGTCCAGTTTGGGTCATTTGGTTGGCTTCCTGCTGTTCTAACTGCATAAATTTCTGGCGGTACGTACTTTTCGTTCCCTGGGTCAAACGGGCAAAAACCACCAGTTATTTTTATTTGTTCTTCTTGCTTAAAATCGTGTGGCCTTTTGCCACGCTCTGTAGATATTATAACCCATCTTTCAATAATTGGGTCTTTTCTTAGCTCACTCATAATTTTACCTCACTATTTGCGTGCCTATGCCCGCGTCTGTAAATATTTCTTCAAGCAGGGCATGTTGTTTTTTCCCATTGATAATATGCACCTTTTTTACTCCATTTTCTATGGCTTCTTTGGCAGATAGTACTTTTGGGATCATGCCACCTGTTAGTACAATATCTATCATTTTATCAATATCTTTTATCTTTATTTCGCTAATTAGTTTGCTGTCATTGTCTAATACTCCATCAACATCGGATATATATATAAGCTTTTCTGCTCGAATAACTTGCGCTATACTTGAAGCTACTGTGTCTGCGTTAATGTTATACCTGCTACCTGTGTCATCAAAACCAATTGGCGATACCACAGGAATGTAGCCACTTTTAGACAGATTGATTAATATTTCTGGGTTTATTTCTTCTACATCTCCAACAAGGCCCAAATCCACATCTTCAAGGAGTAATTTTTTTGCTTTTATTATATTTGCGTCAACACCACTTAAACCTACGGCTTTGCCCCCAAAACGGTTTATGTTTAATACAATTTCTTTATTTACTTTGCCAGCCAACACCATTACAACGACTTCCATAGTTTTTTCGTCAGTAATACGCAAACCTTTGTGAAATTTTGTTGTTATGTCAAGTTTTTCCAGTGTATAGCCAATTTCATTACCACCACCGTGAACAATGATCGGATTTATACCAACAAATTTTAGTAGCGCTATATCCTTTGAAAAAGCCATTTTCAACTCGTTGTTAACCATAGCACTGCCACCGTATTTTATCACAAACGTATTGCCAGCAAATTCCTTTATGTATGGCAAGAACTCTATTAAATAATCACCTTTTCGAGTTGTATGCATATAAATCCTCTCTAAAAAAAGTCTATTCTAAATTGGCAAAAAAAGCAAGCAAATTTTTCATTAAAAAGTGCAAATATTTTTATTTAATAGTTGCTAAAGCATTTTAATTTATTATAAAGATGAATATTTCCACTTGAAAATTTAAAAATTAGGTGTATTATTAGCAACAGTGTTAGTTTACTGCTAATAAAAATGGGAGGTGAGTTTATGAAGTTTAAGCCATTGGCTGACAGGATATTGGGTAAAATTGAAGAGCAAGAACAAAAAACCGAGTCTGGAATCATAATACCAGACACTGTAAAAGAAAAGCCACAAAAAGCAAAGGTAGAAGCTGTAGGTGGTGATGTGGAGCATGTTAAAGTTGGCGATCTTGTATTATTTGCAAAATATTCGGGTACAGAGTTAAAGTTAAATGATCAAGATTACATTATCTTAAAAGAAGACGAAGTTTTAGGTATTTTTGAGTAATTTATAAGGAGGTGATTGTATGGGTGCAAAACAAATAGAATTTGGAGATATTGCAAGGTCAAAAATTCTAAAAGGTATAAATCAATTAGCCGATGCTGTAAGTGCTACGCTTGGACCACAGGGCAGAAATGTTGTTATTGATAGAAAATTTGGCAGTCCTTTAATAACAAAAGATGGTGTTACGGTTGCAAAAGAAATTGAGCTCAAAGATTCATACGAGAATATGGGTGCACAGCTTGTGAGAGAAGTAGCAAGCAAAACAAGTGATGTTGCAGGTGATGGCACAACAACGGCTACAGTTTTAGCAAGGGCTATTTACAGAGAAGGCTTAAAGCATGTAACAGCAGGTGTGAGTGCGATAGAGCTAAAAAGAGGTATAGATAAAGCTGTAGAAAAAGTTGTTGAAGAGTTAAAGAAAATTTCTAAACCTATTGAAGAAAAAAGAGAAATAGCTGAGGTAGGGTCAATCTCAGCCAACAATGAAAGAGAAATTGGCGAAATTATTGCAGAAGCTATGGATAAAGTAGGAAAAGATGGTGTAATTACCGTTGAAGAGGCAAAATCAACCCAAACAGAACTAGAAGTTGTTGAAGGCATGAGATTTGATAGGGGTTATATTTCTCCGTATTTTGCTACAAATACTGAAAAGATGATTTCTGAGCTAGAAGAACCATTTATAGTTATAACAGATAAGAAAATTTCTTCTATGCAGGAATTTTTGCCTTTAGTAGAAAAAATAGCAAAAGCCGGAAAGCCTTTCTTAGTAATAGCAGAAGAAGTAGAAGGAGAGGCTTTGGCAACCTTAGTTGTAAATAAGATTAGGGGTACAATTTCTTGTGTGGCTGTAAAAGCTCCTGGCTTTGGCGACAGAAGAAAAGAAATGCTCAAAGATATAGCAATTCTAACAGGTGGCACTGTAATAAGCGAAGAAACTGGTATGAAATTAGAGACTGCCGATTTGTCAATGCTTGGAAGAGCCAAAAAAATTGTAGTTGATAAAGAAAATACAACCATAATTGACGGTGCAGGCAAAAAAGAAGATATTCAGGGCAGAATTAAACAAATTGACGCTCAAATAGAGCAATCAACGAGTGAGTACGATAAAGAAAAGTTGAGGGAGAGAAAAGCAAAGCTAGCAGGCGGTGTTGCTGTAATTAAAGTAGGTGCGGCAACTGAAACCGAATTAAAAGAGAAAAAAGCACGTGTTGAAGATGCTTTAAACGCAACAAAAGCAGCAGTCGAAGAAGGTATTGTACCAGGTGGTGGTACCTCTTTACTAAAATGCGAATCAGCGCTTAAGGATCTGAAATTAGAAAATGAAGATCAAAACATAGGTGCATCGATAATTCTTAAAGTATTGGAAGAACCTATTAGAGCGATTGCCAAAAATGCTGGCTTTGAAGGCTCCATTATTGTAAATAAAATTAAAGAAAACAACAGTAAGTCTTTTGGCTTTGATGCAAGAAAAGGCGAATTCGTAGATATGTTGAAATCTGGTATTATTGATCCAACTAAAGTTGAAAGAATAGCACTTCAAAACGCTGCTTCTGTTGCAGGCTTAATGCTGACAACAGAAGCTTTGATTACAGATATGCCAGAAGAAAATAAACCTGCTGCCCCAATGCCAGGTGGCATGCCAGACATGTATTAATATTTAACTTTGTCTTAAAACTCAAAAAAAAGGAGGTATTTTATGCCTCCTTTTTTTATTTCGCAAGACCAAACCTTACAAAATCAAATAAGTATTGAAGAAAAGCCAATATTTGATAATTTGGATGTGTCTATATCGTAAAATTGCTCAAGGAATGAAGAAGAAAGTGTTTGGCGCTTATCAATAATTTTAAATATTTGTGCGTTTTTTAAAAAAATTATATAATCCGACAATCGTGCAAGTTTAATGTCGTGAAAAACGCTAATTATTGTTTTATTTAAAGACATTAAAGCATCGAGGATAGATAAAATATACTTTAAATCCAAGTTTGAAAAAGCTTCATCTAGTAGTAATATAGGTGTATCTTGAGCAAGACTGCGAGCAATTAGGACCCTTTGGTGCTCACCACTGCTAAGATTTAGTATGTTTTCATTTTTTAGATACTCAAGACCACAAATCTTGATAGCCTCATCGATTTTTTCATAATCTCTCTTTGAAAAACTAAAGCGTTTTTTGTGCGGGTAACGCCCTAAGCTTACAATTTCATAAACTCTATAGTCAAAATGAATGTGCTCTTGAGAAACCAAAGATACTTTTGTTGCAAGTTGTTTTTTTGAGTACGAGAAAATAGGTTTTTTTTCTAGAAAGATATTCCCGCTTTTGGGTTTTAGTAAACCAGCTAGTAGCCTAAGAAGCGTAGTTTTACCCGCTCCGTTTGGTCCTACTATTGAGTAAAATGTATTTTTTTGTATAGTTAAATTAATATTTTTTAAAATTGGTTTTGTATAGTAAAAGCAGACATTATCCAGTTGATACAAATTTTTTTACCTTTATTTTGTAAATGTAAAGAAAAAATGGGCCACCAATAAGACCTGTTAAAACGCCAATTGGCACTTGGAACGAAAAAATCCTTGAAAATGTATCAGCAATCAAAAGTAACAGTGCGCCCAATAATACGGAATAAATTGTAAGCCATCTATTTTTAGGTCCTATCATAAATCTTACAATGTGTGGCACAATTAGACCAATAAAGCCGATTATGCCAGAGGAGCTTACACATACAGCCGTCAATAAAGTAGCCAAAATTAAAGCAGTGAATCTTATTTTTATAACATTTACACCTAAACTTTGAGCTGATAATTCATTTAGTGAAATAATATCTAGCTCATCTGCCCAAAAAAACGCAAAAAACAATACAACCCCAAGAGTTACAGCTAAAATGCGAATGTTTTGCCAGTTGCTTGCATCAAAACTACCCATCAGCCAAAAGATTATATAAGATACATCTTTTGAAGCCATATAATCAAGCAAAGCTATGGCAGATGAGAAAATTGTTGCTACAATGATGCCAGATATTATTAAATTAATGCTTGAAAGGTTTGATTTAAAGCCAGCTACATAAAGAACAATAGCAAGTGATAATATAGCACCAAAAAATGCAAATAAAGAAATAGAAAATACGCTTAAATAGAATATATTGAGCACAAAAGCAAGTGTGGCACCAAAAGCCGCACCACCCGCAGCGCCTAGCGTGTATGAGTCAGCTAGTGGGTTTAGTAATACAGCTTGAAATATTGCACCGCAAAGTGATAGGCTTGCACCCACAAGCATTGCATTTAAAATTCTTGGCAATCTAATGTTTAGTAGCACATACCTATCGGTAAAACTTATATGGTAATTTGTGCCAAATATCTGGTTTCCAAAAATTTCGGTTATTTTTTTTGTGCTGATATGAACGTCACCTAAGCCTAAAGACCAAAAAAACGCAAAACTTAAAAATATAATCAACATAACAAGATAAAGACTTTTGTTTTTCACATTGTAAAGTTTATTCAAATTCGTTTTTTAATCAAGAAAAAGCTAAAGTATTGTTTTTCTTAAAAATCGCTATATATTTTAAGATAGTATTTTGCTAACTTTAAGGAGGTTACATGAATAATTTGTTGTTTTCACCTATTACCATTCAAGATGTCGTTTTCAAAAATCGCATTTTTATGTCCCCTATGTGTCAGTACAGCGCAGTGGATGGACTTGTAAATGAATGGCATATTACACATTACCTATCAAGGGCAATAGGTGGTGTAGGGGGTATAATAATAGAAGCTACTGCAGTGGAACAAAGAGGTCGCATAACGCCATACGATTTAGGCATCTACAATATCGAGCAAAAAGATGCATTTTCAAGATTGATCGAATTGATTAAAAAATTTAGCCCAAGCACTAAAATAGGTGTACAGCTTGCACATGCAGGAAGAAAAGGCTCAAAAGACAAACCGTGGTTGGGGGAAAAACTTTTAACCACCGAAGAAAATGGGTATGAAACAGTCGCACCAAGCTCAATTGCTTTTGATGAAGGTTCTTCTATGCCAAAGCAAATGGATAAGAAAGAATTGGAGTTTGTGAAAGAAAGTTTTGTTAATTCTGCTAAAATGGCAAAAGAAGCTGGTTTTGATTTTATAGAACTCCACATGGCTCATGGTTACTTATTGCATGAATTTTTATCCCCTCTGTCAAATACCAGACAAGATGAGTACGGCGGAAGCTTACAAAATAGGATGCGCTACCCATTAGAAATTGCAAAATTAGTCAAAGAAGAGATAAAAAACATGCCGCTTTTTGTGAGAATTTCTGCAACAGATTGGGCAAAAGGTGGCTTAGACCTAGAATCTTCAGTAGAATTTGCAAAACAGCTAAAATTATTAGGCGTCGATTTGATAGATGTATCAAGCGGTGGACTCGTTCCATATGCTAAATTAGAGACAGATTTTGGTTATCAGACATTTTTTAGCAGTACAATAAAACACCAAGCAGAGATTTTAACGAGTGCTGTGGGCTTAATTGTAGATGCATATCAAGCAGAGCATATACTTGCAACAAAACAAGCCGATATTGTTGTTTTGGGAAGAGCTTTGCTTAGCGACCCATACTGGTGTTTGCATGCTGCAAAGGTGCTTAATGTAGATATAGATTGGCCTAACCAGTACTTAAGAGCAAAACACATATAAAAGATTATTGTTGACAAAAGAGGGACAAATGCCCTCTTTTAAAAATTGTATTGAGCGCTTAGGAGTATTTGGTTAGCTGTAGCTTTTTTGAGTTCATCGTGAAAAGGGCAATAGAAATAAGTTTTGAAATTATCATACTCTAACTTTAATGTAGTGGATTTTGTTAAGTTGTATGAAACGCCAACAAACTTACCATCTGCAGATTGAATATTTGAATTGTGCAATGCATTCATAAAGTTAACCTTATCGTAGCCACCATAAATACCCCAATTGTCATTTAGTGCTATATTGGCTTCAATGTTGTATGCTCTAAGCCTCCTTGAGTCTCCATTATCCGTGTAGCCTCTTGGTACTTCTGTTTCTATGCCTAATTTATTTACAGCCTCAATAAGACCTACATAATGCGTTGAGCCTTTCCCATACAAAAACTCTGATTGCAAAGTAACCATTTTGATAGGAAGCTGTAAGCCAATACCATAAATGTATGGCCAATGTGAATCCTCGTTGTTAAAATATACCTGTTGTGTTTCAAAAAAGGCGTATGTTTTTGCTTTTTGTTGAAAAAATGGAAACTCTAAAGCTAATTTTGCGCCTACTCCGGGCATTTTTACAGAGATATTTTTTTCTTCTTGCTCTTCATCTCTAAACATATAAGGATAGATATTTTCTATGGCAACAGCAGGTAATAAACTAACAGAGCCTAGATCAAAACTACCTTCAAGTCTAACTTGGCTTACGCCTTCTGGTCTTGTTTTATCAAATCCTGGCATAGCGTAGTAGTTGTCAGAAAATGTATTTAGCTCTCCAAGGGGTTCATCCTGGCCAATAAGTAAGTTTAGAGTGTCTGATAGTTTATAAGCAAAGTAGGCTTTTAAAAGGATTAGAGTATTATTATCTCCTTCAAAATCGCTTTCAATGTTAGCTGAAATTTTATCACTTTCTATATCAAAGCCTAGAGTAGTAGATCCCATGTAAGAATTAAATGTTGTTAGGTTAGACTTTCTAATAGCAGTGTTTGCAGGATAGTCTTTTTGGTAGTTGCCATTTCCCCAAACAAAGTATTGCTTAATAGAGCCATACAGCGATATTTTTGTATCATCACCAGATGCAACACTTCCTGCAAATGATGCTGTTGGTAAAAGACAAAAAAGCATCACAGAAAGAAGCCTAACTACAAAACCGTTGCAGTTTTTAATATACACCAATACACCTCCTTTGGTTGTTATTGAGCCAAAAATCTTGCAATCCATAATATACCTCCTTTGGTTGTTCTTGAGCCAAAAATCTTGCAATCCATGCGTCCTGTCTCTAAAAAATTGATCCTATTTGATAGATTAAAAATGCGCTAAGCCATCCAACAATTAAACTGTAAAAAACGCTAAAAGCAGTCCATTTTAATGAATTTGTTTCCCTGTAAATTACGCCGATTGTTGCAAGGCAGGGAATATACAACAAGCTCATCACCATAAAAGCATAGGCACTCAAAGGACTCATCAAGTGTGGTAGTGCGCTTGATAGTTTATCTTCACCGCCAAAAAGCGTACCCATTGTGCCAACAACCGTTTCTTTTGCTAAAAGCCCGAAAATTAAAGCCACAGCCGCTTGCCAAAACCCAAACCCAGTAGGTGATAAAATTGGTGCAAAGAATTTACCTAAAACGCCTACATATGATTGTTCACTTGCATATTTTACGCCAAATGGTAAGCTAGAAAGCAGCCATACTAATATAACGCCAAAGAGTATGATTGTGCCTGCTTTTTTCAAAAATTCCCTTGTGCGCTCCCATGAGTGCAGTAACACTGCCTTTAGTGTAGGCAGTCTATAAATTGGGAGTTCCATTATTAAGAATGAAACTTTACCTTTAAGTTTTGGTATTGTGCTTCTAAATAATTTTGCAGACAGTATTGCAACAATTATACCCAAAGCATAAAGTGAAAATATAATTAGCGCAGGATGTTTATCTTTGAAGAAAATACCCGTTAAAAGCACATAAATGGGTAACCTAGCTGTGCAGGAAATAAAAGGGTTTATGAGAATTGTAAGTAGCCTATCTTTTTCATCGGCAATTGTGCGAGTTGCCATAATTGCTGGGACATTGCACCCAAAACCCAATATTAGCGGTATAAAAGCTCTACCTGGAAGACCAATGCTGTGCATCAGCTTATCCATTACAAATGCGGCTCTTGCCATATAGCCTACATCTTCTAAAAAAGACAAAAATAAAAACAAAATTAATATATTGGGCAAAAAAACAATTACCGTGCCAACACCTCCAATTAACCCATCGTTAACAAACGATTGTAAAATCGGATTATGAATGTATTGTGCTATAGTACCGCCAAACCACCCAAAAAATTGCTCAATGTAGTCTGCAAAAAACCCACCAAGTTTAAATGTTGCTTCAAAAACTATTAACATCGCAATGGCAAAAATAGGTATGCCTAAATATCTGTTTGTCACAACTTTATCTATCTTATCCGATAGTGTTAGCCTATCTTCTATGCTTACTAAATGTTTTGTTGTATTTTTTACAATACCTTCTATAAGAGCGTATCTTTTTTCTATTATTTCTGTTTGTAAGTCTGTGTAGATTTTTTCCAAGCTATTGATTTCTAATAATGCATTTTCAATAATATCGTTTTTTTGTAATTTTTTTAGCTCTTCAATAATAACTGGGTCTTGCTCTAAGAGTTTTATCGCCGCAAATCGTTTATTGTACGGCAGATCTAAATTAGCCAGCAAATTTTTAATCTTTTCAATTGAGCGCTCAATATCGCTACCGTAATCAATAAATAATTCTTCATTAGCATGATGAAGTTCATCAAATATTGCTTCTTTGAGATTGTCTATGCCAATTTTTTTTGTAGCGGATGTTTTAATAACGCGTGTTTTAAGACTTTGGGATAATTTTACATCATCCATTTCAAGTTTGTTTTCTATAAGATCAATCATATTGAGCACAAGCAAAGTTTTAACACCGAGTTCTTTTAATAATACAAATAGGTATAAGTTTCTTACTAAATTTGTAGAATCTACAATGCAAACAACTAAATCGGGCTTTTGTTTAACTATGTAGTCTCTTGCTATTCGCTCATCAATGGAGTCTGCGCTTAAGCTGTAAATCCCAGGCAAATCCACCACATTAATTTCTGTGTCAAGGTATGTGAACTTACCTTCTTTTTTTTCTACAGTAACACCAGGCCAGTTACCCACATGCGCATTTGCACCTGTTAACTCATTAAATATGGCAGATTTTCCTACATTTGGGTTTCCAATTAGCGCAATAGTAAAACTCTTCATGCAACCTCCCTGACTATTATTTTTGAAGCCAAGCCTTTGCCTAGTGCATACTTTGAACCGTTAATTGATATAATGATGGGTCCTTTTGCATTATAGACTACTGTGAGTTTTGCACCTGGTACTAAACCCATTTCTAAAAGCTTAGAAAATGAACCGTGACCAGCATTTATCCTTACAATTTCATACTCAATATTTTCATCAGCTAAAATAAGTGACATAGTTTCACCTCTCGACAATTATTTTTTCCGCTTCGTCTTTTCTTAGTGTTAAATGGTAGCCCAACAAAGTTACTTCGATAGGATCACCAAGAGGTGCTACTTTTTCTACTTTAATTACTGTACCTGGCGTTGTGCCCATAGAAAGCAATTTGCTTTTAATTGGGGAGTTTTCTATTTTTACTATTTTGGCAGTTTCTCCAATATTTATTTCATTTAACTTCATATACGCCCCCTTCTTTTGAAAATTTTCAAATTGTTCTTTTATGTTTGGGTATGTTTCAAAAAAACTCGTTATTTTAATTAAGCTTTCATAGGTTTCTTTTGATAAATCATGCTCTAGTTTATGGGCATCTGCAATTGCTCTATCTTGTGGAACGCCTAGCGTGAAAGTTAAAAATTTCAGTATATTTTTTTTGCGCTCAAGCAAGTTTTTTGCTAACTCAAAGCCGTAGTCTGTAAGAGTGATATAACCATATTTTTCGTGATTTATAATGTTTTTTTCTGCAAGCGTTTTTATAGCGCTTACAACTGTAGGCAAACTAACACTGCGCGAATTTGCAATATCTTTAATCCGAGCAACTGTGTGTTTTGCGGTTTGCTCTAAAATATCAAGTAAATAATCTTCTTGTGTTTCACTTAAATAAGTCATTTTGCCTCCTTTTTTTGCATAAAATTTTTGCACTGCATGCAAAGCAGCTGTTTTTATTTGTGCTTGATAAATCCATAAAGTAAACATTGTTTTCTTTTGCAAGGCTTAGTATTGCTTTTAGTAAAATTTCACGCTTAAGGTTTGTTTTTTTGAGCAGATTGTTAAATGTAATCCCTTTTTGCTGTTGCAAAAGATGCATTATATATTCTTTCATTTTAACCTCCAAGATAGAACATACAAATAATATTAGATAAATCTAACAATTTGTCAAGTAAAAAATTTATTTAGTTTAAACTTACATTATAAAAGAAGAAAACCGTTGAAACACAAAGTCGCTTGACTGTAGCGATATATATTGTATAATACATCCAATTATGATGGTAAATGAACTTAGTGGTATATTGGAAAATATTATACATAAAAATGGTATGTATTTTTTTGAGGTTAGTGTAGATGGCGATAGTTTTTTTGCGCTTCAGCTACACAACGGGTGTAAGATAGACAGCAGTGTTAAATTGCGGTTTCGTGAAGGAGATATAAGTATAGCCAAAAAAATACACCCAGAAATTAGTATATCTAACATACACAAAGCAACTGTAAAAAACATAGAAAATGATAGTTTGCTTGCTAGGGTTGAGCTTTACTACAAAAAAAAATCGCTTTTTAGTCTAATAACTGAGAAATCCCTAAAAAAATTAGACTTAAAAATTAACGATGAGGTTTATTTTTTAGTAAAAGCGCTTTCAATTGAGGTTTTCTGTGAGTGATTTTTTGTTGCCTTTATATTTAACATTTAAATTGGCAACTATTGCCACAATCGTATTATTTTTTATTGGTATTTTTATAGCATATTTTTTAGCATACACGCATTCACGTTTGCGGTTTTTATACGAAGCTTTGGTAAATATTCCATTGTTTTTACCACCGGTTGTATTGGGTTTTTATATATTAGTGCTTTTTAGCCCTGTTTCTTTTTTGGGGAAATTACTTGAGTATTTTGGTATTAAACTCGTATTTAATTTTTCTGGTCTTGTTGTTGGAAGTATTCTTTATAGCTTCCCGTTTATGGTAAATCCTTTAGTTTCTGGGTTTAGAGCTTTGCCAAAATCGCTAAAAGAAGCAGCGTACACTTTGGGCAAAACAAAACTTGAAACATTTTTTAAAGTGTTACTGCCTAATATGAAGCCTTCAATTTTGAGCGCGATTGTTTTAACATTTGTGCACACAATTGGCGAGTTTGGTGTTGTTTTGATGATTGGAGGCAATATTCCAGGTGTTACAAAAGTAGCTTCCATTGCAATTTTTGATGCCTCAATGGCACTTAATTATAAATTGGCAAATTTTTACTCGCTTGTTTTGTCTACAGTATCTTTAAGTGTTTTAATACTTGTGTTTTTTTTGAATAAAAAATTTGTATCAAATGATAGAAATTAAATTAAAAAAGAAACTGTTTTCGTTTGAGTTGAATGTAGATTTAAACACAAATAATGGTAATTTTGTATCTATTTTTGGACCATCGGGTGCCGGCAAAACTACGCTATTGCGTCTTATTGCTGGATTAGACAAGCCAGATTGGGGTTATATTCGTGTTGATGATGAAGTATGGTTTTCAAGTAAGGACAACATAAATGTGCCTGTTAGACTCAGAAAAATAGGATTTGTTTTTCAGGATTACGCTTTGTTTGAAAATATGAGTGTAGGAAAAAATATTGAGTTTGCAATAGAATCAAAAAAAGACTTAAATGCCGTAGATGAATTACTTGAGCTTGTGCATTTAAAGGAGTACAAAAACCAAAAAATTAGTCTTTTGTCTGGTGGCCAAAAACAAAGACTTGCGCTTGTGAGGGCTTTGGTAAGAAAACCCAAATTGTTGCTTTTAGATGAACCTATGTCTGCTTTAGATTTGTCGCTAAGAGTGAGTTTGCAGGACGAGTTGTTATTTTTACAAAAAAAGTTCAACATTACTTCTATAATGGTAAGCCATGATATTTCTGAAGTTGCAAAACTAAGCGATTATGTTTTTTTCATCAATAACGGCAAAATCACAAAACACGGCAAACCTCAGGCGATTTTTGATATTGATGCAAACAATGTAAATATTTTTGGGACAGTAATTGATAAAAAGCCTAGCGAGCTTTTAGGCATACTAAAGGTACTAATTGGAAATAGCATAATTCATTTGCCTGCAAGTAAAGAGCAATTTTCACAGCTATCTATTGGCGATAAGATAGTGATAACAGCCAAGGCATTTAACTTTTCATTAAAAAAAGTCCTGTTTGATTAATTATTTTTCTATGCCATCTCTTGCTATCACACCTTGTGTGTAGTAATGTTTTACTTCTTTCATTTCTGTTACCAAATCGGCTGCATCAATAATTTTTTGCGTTGCGTATCTACCTGTTATAACAAGCTCTGTATTTTGAGGTTTTTTCTTAATAAGTTCTAATAACTCATCATCGGTAAAAAGCCCGAAGAATACAGCAATATTTGCTTCATCTAAAATGACAACATCGTAAGATGAGCTATTGTTATTAAATACATCCAAAACAAAATTATAGCCATCTTTTGCAGCCTGTATGTCTTCTAAAGAAGGTTTGGAATGGATAAATTCTGGTCTGCCAAATTGCTTGATGGTAAGATTTTCAAACCTCGAAAGCGCCTTGTGTTCGCTATATGGCAAGCCTTTGACAAACTGTACAAACAATACTTTCAAGTCCGCACCTATGGCTCTTATAGCTAAACCAATAGCAGCGGTTGTTTTGCCTTTACCATTTCCTGTGTATACCTGCACATAGCCTTTTTCTTTCATTTTTATCCTCCTAAAATTGCATTTAAGTAAGAGACAAAATGCATTACTTTGATATTAATGTTTTTATTTTTTAAATAGCCATCGATTTGCATAATACAACCTGGACACGCTGTGATAAGGATTTCTGCTTGTGTATTTATTATATTTTGCACCTTTCTTTCTATGAGTTTTTTTGATATAGCCTTGTGCATTATAGAGTAGCTCCCAGCAAAGCCACAGCATTTATCGCTTTCATTTAACTCTACAAATTGAGGCTCAACTTCTTTCAGAAAAGCTTCAAGATTGAAAGAGGTTTTTAAACCTCTTAGCAAGTGGCAGGGGTGGTGATATGTGATTTTTTTGCGAAGTGGTTTTATTTGAGTCGTATTGATTTTTTTTAGAAAATAAGAGCCTGCATCTTGCAAGTTTGCCTCAAGATCAATACCTGCAAGATCAGCGTAATCCCTATCGATCATATGCTGGCAGTGGGGGTCTAAAAAGATTACTTCATCGTAGTTTTCTATTGTACTTGAAACCTTTTTTGCACTTTTTATAGCACTGGAGCGTTTTCCATTATAATAGCACGCAGCACCGCAACAGGCAGGCTGTTTTATTACGCTAAGATTGATATTGAGCTTTCTTGCCACCTCTAAACAATCTTTTCCTAAATCTTCATAAAATATATTAACTGAGCATCCAGCAAACAAGCCGATATTCGATTTTTTTGTTATTGTTAAGTCAAATGATTTTTTGTTAGGTTTTGGGAAAACTCTAAAATCAAACCCAAAATACTCATCAATTGCTTTAAAACGGAAGTTTGTTTGATTTTTAAAAAACCTTGATAGGATTTTAATTGAAAATCGCAAAATAGAGTAGTTTGATAGACTATCTAAAATTTTATCCTTTACGATTGATTGTAGGGGATACTGTGATTTAATTTTTAAGATTAGAGACTGTATAGGAATTTTGCTTGAGCAAATTGAATCGCAAGCCATACAACCAAGACAAAAATTTGCAAACTCTCCAATGTCTTTGTATTGGGTTAAATAAGATAATAAAACGCCAATAGGACCTGCGTACGCATCGCCTCTAAAGGCTAGGCCACTAACAGTAGTGTAAACACAGCAGGCATTCTGGCATGCACCGCATCTTATGCATTGCAAAATTTCTGAAAACTCAGCATTTTTTGATAGTCTGGATCTACCGTTGTCTAGCAAAATCACATGAAATTCGCCAAAAGGCTTTTCAAAACAATCTACATACGATGTTGATAGCTGGGCAGTGGCAGCTTTTGGTAAAAAATCTACGATTTGCAGCGCTTCTTGAATATCACTTACGATTTTATCTATACCTACAATACAAATATTAACATCATTGAGCAAAACCTTTTCTACATTGCCTTCGTTACTGACAATAAAAAATACACCATCTTTTGATACGACATTTGAGCCAAAAATACCAATACGTGTGTAATTAAAGTATTCTCTAATTTTGTTTTTAGAAAATTGCACAAGCTCGTCTAAGTCGCTTGAGAGGTTTCTTGAGAATTTTTCATTTAGCAAATTGCGGATTTTTTCTCTTGACATATGAATCGCAGGGGCTGTCATATGCGAACTTGGTTGGTTTGCAATTTGCACAAGCCACTCACCAAGGTCAGTTTCGTATGCGTCTATGCCGTTTTGTTTCAAAAATTCATTTAGATGAATTTCTTCCGTTGTGAGAGATTTTGACTTGACAACGCATTTAGCGTTGTGTTTTTTGCATATTTGAAGTACAGCATTTTGAACTTGGTGTGCATTTTCTGCAAAAATCACATCTATATTTTTTTTCTTTAGATTTTCTATAAGACTTTGTGTATTTGTTTCTAAGTCATTTATATTTTTTTGTTTTATTTTTTGGGTTATATTTTTGTACAGTTCATAGTCAAAAATTGTTTCTAAGTGCTTTCTTTTTTCAAAATAATTTGTTTCAAGTCTAAATAAAGCATCTTGTAAAAACTTATCATTTACAAAATCTTCTTCTTTCATGAAGCTAACTCTAATTTTACATCAATATCGTACTTTTTGAGTTTATCCAATAAATCAAAATCGCATTTTAGGCTAGTGTTTGTTCTAAATAGTGTTTGTCTAAATTGTGGTTTTTTTAAACATATAAACAACTGTGTATTGCCTGTGTATTTATTAAAAAGCTCTTTTATGTCTTTTAAAACAGTTTCTGTATCAACTATATTCGAATCTACTTCAATGGTTATTTTTGAGATCTGCTTTATTAGTTGTTCAATAGGTATGAGTTTTTTAGCTGTAATTGAAGTTTTTTCTTCGTTTTTTTCTAATTTACCTAATATTAAAATGGGTTCTGTGCTTTTTAGCTGTTTTAGCTCTGCATACAAACTTGGAAAAACCACAATCTCAACACTTCCATGCAAATCAGCAAAGTTAACAAAAGCCATTGTTTGTTTGTTTTTTGTATGGATTTCTTTTAAACTTGAAACAACACCTAGAAGTTTAATTTCCGATTCGTCGTTTAAATTATCTAGTTGCGACGTGTAATTTATGTCAAGCGATTTTATAATATTTTCGTACTTTTTTAGCGGATTGTAACTTATAAATACGCCTAATAAATCTTTTTCATATTTTGTTATTTCTTCTTGTGTAGTTGTGGTTTGGGGTTGCAAGCTTAAGGTATTATCTGTTCCAAATAAATCCAGTGATGTTTTTTTTGGGTTTGTGAGTTTAGCTAGCAATTGATTTCTGTTTTTGTCAAAAAAGTCAAAGCAGCCGCTTTTTATTAAACTTTCAACAACTTTTTTGTTTACTTTTCTTTGATTTACACGATTTAAAAAATCAGATAAATCTTTGAAAGAACCTTTTTTTCTTTCTTCAATAATACTTTCAATAGCAGCTTCGCCCACATTTTTTATTGCCGACAAACCAAATCTTATTGCTTTTTTATCCGAATCTTTATGGGAGACCACAGTAAAGTTTGTGTAGCTTTCGTTAATATCAGGTGGCAGGATTGGTATATTTAATCTGTTGCACTCGTCAATGTAAATAGCTACTTTATCTGTATTGTTTGCCTCACTTGTAAGAAGCGCACACATAAAGTAGGCTGGGTAGTGCGTTTTAAGATAGGCTGTTTGGTAAGCAATATAGGCATAAGCCGCAGAATGCGATTTGTTAAAGCCGTAGCCTGCAAAGTATTCCATTAAATCAAAAATGCTTTCGGCTTTTTTCTCATCTATGCCATTTTTTACGCAACGCTCAACAAAACCGCTTCTTTGCTGTGCCATTTTTTCTTTATCTTTTTTGCCCATACTTTTGCGTAGAATATCAGCTTCTGCCAAGCTGTAGCCAGCCAAAACATTGGCAATTTGCATAACTTGCTCTTGATACAATATAATCCCGTAAGTTTCTTTTAAGATAGGCTCTAATTGTGGTAGGGGATATTCTACTTTTGAAATACCATGCTTTCTTTCAATAAAGTCTTTTACCATACCGCTGCCAAGTGGTCCTGGCCTATAGAGCGCAACCAACGCAATCAAATCTTCAAAAACGGTTGGTTTGAGTTCGCTTATAAGCTTTTGCATACCAGAACTTTCAAGCTGAAATACTCCAAATGTGGTGCCATTTTGAAGTAGCTTAAAAACTTCTTCATCATCCGTTGGTATGTTTAGCAGATCAAAATTTTCATCTTCATATTTTTTTATTAATTTAACAGCGAAATCTATTACGGTGAGGTTTCTTAGACCCAAAAAGTCAAATTTTATTAACCCTACATCCTCTAAGTGTTCTTTGGAGAATTGCGCTATTATAGCATCTTCTCCTGCTGGTTTATAAAGAGGACACCTATTGTAGATGGGCTCTTGAGAAATAACCACGCCTGCTGCATGCTTTGATGCGTGGCGCTTTAAACCTTCGAGTGTTTTTGATAGGCTAAATAATTCTTCTACCTTTTTATCTTCTTCAATCATTTTCTTTAACTGATCAATCTGGTTAATAGCTTCATCTAGCGTAGCGTTTGTGGGTATAAGCTTGGCTATTTTATCGGCTTGCGCGTAACTAAAACCCATTACCCTTGCTACATCTCTGATGACTGCTTTTGAGAGCATCGTACCAAATGTTGCAACTTGAGCTACATTGTATTGTCCATATTTGCTTTGAACATAGTTTATAACTTCATCCCTTCGTTCAACACAAAAATCCACATCAACATCGGGCATTGATATACGCTCTGGGTTTAAAAATCTCTCAAATAGCAAACCGTATTTTAATGGATCAATATCTGTAATACCAAGGCTGTAAGACACGAGGCTTCCAGCAGCAGAACCCCTACCTGGTCCAACAGGAATGGAGTTGCTTTTTGCATAATTTATAAAATCCCATACAATAAGGAAGTATCCACTGAAGTTCATTTGTTTGATTACACCTAATTCATACTCAAGGCGATTGTAGTAGATGTTTTTCTGATTTTCTAAACCAAAATTTTTTATGCGTTTTTCAAGCCCTTCTTTGGCTAATTTCTCAAGCATTTCGCCGTCTGTTTCCATGTTTTGCGAAAAAACAGGGTAAATTAGCTTACCAAGCTCAAGTTTTATTGAACAATTTTTTGCTATTAAAAAAGTGTTATCTACAACCTCTTTTAAATCGTGAAATTTGTCGTACATTTCTTGCTGAGTCTTAAAGTAAAACTCTTGCGTTCTCATTCTCATTCTATCGGTATCTTCTATAAGCCTGTTTGTTTGAACGCAAAGCAGGGCATCTTGTGCTTTTGCGTCTTGTTTGTTTAGGTAATGGCAGTCGTTTGTAGCAACAAGCGGAATGTTGGTTTCGTTAGCAAGCCTAATTAAAAGTGGTTCTATCTGTTTTTGCTCTTCTAAGTCGTGCCTCATAAGTTCAATAAAAAAATTGTCTTTTCCAAAAATTTCTTGATATTCAAGGCAGGCTTTCTTTGCTAAATCGTAATTGTTGTTTAATAAATAATAATTGATTTCGCCGTGCAAACAGGCACTGCCTGCTATTATACCTTCGCTGTATTGTCTAAGCAGTTGTTTATCTATTCTTGGTTTATAGTAAAAACCTTCTGTGTATGAAAAAGTCGATAATTTTAGCAGATTTTGATAACCAGTATTGTTTTTTGCAAGAAGAGTTAAATGAAAGTTGCCCTTATTTGACTTATCAAACCTGTCTTGCACAAGGTACGCTTCAAAACCCATTATGGGTTTTATCCCGGCTTTAGTGCATGTTTTATAAAAATCAAGTGCACCAAACATATTGCCGTGGTCAGTTAACGCTATGTATTCTTGGCTATCACTTTTAGCTTTTTCTACCATTGCGTTTATTTTTGTAGCACCATCGAGCAAACTGTATTCTGAGTGGTTATGTAAATGTACGAATGACATAATTCACCTCATTATTGCTTTTATTATTTCCAATGTTTTTTCTATTTTATCGTTTTCTATTTTAAAATCAGCTTTTGCGTAGCAGTTTTTTCTTTTATTTAAAAGAATTTGTGATTTATTATTGAATAGTGGTCTATTTTTGTTGTCAGTTTTAAATAGACGCTTTTTAGGGATTTTTAAGTAAACAACGGTGCCTTTTTTTTTCATTATATTGATATTGTTTTTAAAACAAGGCATACCACCGCCTGTTGCTAGAACAAAAGGTTTTTTGGGGTTTATATTAACTAAAATATACCGCTCAAGTTTTCTAAAAAAATATTCACCATACATGTGAAAAATCTTTTTTATTGGCATTTTCATTTTTTTTTCAATAAATACATCTGTATCTATAAATTCACAATTTAACTGTTTTGCTATTTGTTTGCCGATTGAAGTTTTGCCGCTGCCCATAAAACCAACTAAAATTAGATTCATTTGGTTTTTAAGTACTCTTTGTAATTGTCAATATTTCTTTTAAACTCACTTATACAATCGCCACCAAATTTTTCTAAATAAGCATTTAAGATTTCATATGCGATAGCAGCTCTAACTACTACACTTGCTGCACTTACAGCACATACATCTGAGCGCTCATAAGAAGACAAAGTAGGTTCTTTAGTTTTTATATCAATGCTTTTTAGACCTTTGCGCGTTGTTGGAATTGGTTTCATAAATGCTTTTACTATTATATCTTCTCCGTTTGATATACCGCCTTCAATACCACCTAAGCGGTTTGTGTATCGCCTGTATTCTTTAGAGTTTAAATCATAGTAAATTTCGTCTTGAACCTCGCTTGAGTATTTACTGGCATTTTCCACACCTTCACCTATACTCACAGCTTTAATAGCCTGTACGCTCATTGTAGCTAGAGCTATTCTTGCATCTAATTTTTTGTCCCATTTATAAGATCCAATACCTGCTACGACGCCTTTAATTGAAACTTCGGCAACACCGCCTAAACTATCATTATTTTTTATTGCTTCATCTATTGCTTTTTTCATTTCATCTAGAGCTTTTTTATCAGGGCAAAAAAGCTCGTTGAATGAGCTATTTTTTATTTCATCTAAGCTAGTGTAGTTTATATTTGCCCTTACCTTACCAATAGCACTTACAAAATTATAAAACTCAACACCTACTTCTTTCAAACATAACTCGCAAATGGCTCCAACAGCTACCCTAATAGCTGTTTGCCTTGCACTTGAGCGCTCAAGGCAGTCTCGCATATCGTTTCTGTTGTACTTTAAGTAACCTACTAAATCAACATGTCCAGGTCTTGGTTTTGTGATTTGTTTTTGGCTTGTAAATGTTGCAAAAGGGGCCATAATGTCTTGCCAATTCTCATAATCATTGTTTTTAATCTTTAAAGTAATAGGACTTCCTATGGTTTCACCAAAGCGCACACCGCTTAAAATTTCTATTTTATCTTTTTCTATTTTTTGTCTGCCGCCTCGGCCGTAACCGCTTTGCCTTAAGTAAAGCAAGTGATTAATGAAGTTCTCATCTATTTTTAAACCAGCAGGTATGCCATCTATAATTGCGCAAAGGCTATTGCCATGCGATTCGCCTGCGTCTAGGTAACTAATCATTGTTGTCTTTCAACTGTTTCATGGTTTTTCTAAAAGACATATCCACATAATAATGAAAGGTTCCTTTTTCGTACCTATTTTTAACTAATTTACCAGCTTTCTTTCCTGTAAAAATCTCAATAGCATCGTCAATTGTTTCAATAGTGTATATCTTAAACAAACCTTTTTCTATTGCTTCTAAGACCTCATCCCTTAAAACAAGGTCTTTTTTGTTTTGGTGAGGAATAACCACGCCTGCATCATCTAAATGATTGGAAATTTTCAATACATCAAAAAACCCTTCGATCTTTTCGTTAACACCGCCAATGGGCTGAACTAGACCATCCTGGCTCATAGAACCTGTAACGGCTATATTGTTTTTCACAGGTATTTTTGCAATTGATGACAAAAGGGCTATTGTCATGGCTATGGTTGCGCTGTCTCCTTCAATGTATGAGTAGGATTGTTCAAAACTGATTGTAGCTTGCAGGCTAAGTGGCTTATCGTATGCGTATTTTGATCCCAAATAGCCTCCAATGATAAAAGAAGATTTGTCAAAAATCTTACCAGAAAGCTTACTTTCTGTTTCTATATTTATAACTCCACCTTTTCCAACATAAGCTTTAGCTATTATTCTATTTGGCCTACCGAAAGAAAAATCGCCAATTTGAGAAACAGACAACCCATTAACCTGACCGATTTTTTCTTCTTTTAAATCAAGCAGAATTGTCCCATCTTTTATCATTTCTTGGATTTTTTCACGGTATAGGTCTTTGATAAAAATTTTATTTTCTATTGCTTGCTGAATCTCTTTATAACCGATTGATTTATTATTAAAGGCATTTGCTTCTTCAATAATATCTACGCATTCGTCAATCCTAGACCAAATTTTATCAGAACTTTCAGCTAGTCTAAATGCGTATTTTGCAACGGCAATTAAACCATCTTTTGTAGGTAATGTGAGATTTTTTTCTCTGCAGCGCTTAATTATGTTTGATAAATACTGTGTTACTGTGTCTGATTTTGCCTTTATAGTATGGTTAAAATTAGTTTTTAGTTTAAATAGATTTTTCATGTCTTCATCGTATTCGTACAATATATCGTAAATAAACTCATCACCGATTAAAATTATTTTTAAATTTAAATCTATAGGCTCTGGTTTTAAACTTTCTGTGGTTATAGCACCATATTTATCAATAGGATCTTCTATGATCAGTTGCCTTGATTTAAGTGTTTTTTTAAGGCTATCCCATACAAATGGGTTTGTCAAAACACTCATAGCATCTAGTATTAAAAAACCACCATTGTTTTTTGCAATTTGACCCGCCACAATATTGGTAAAATTAGTTACAAGCATACCAAAGTAAGCTTGTTTTTCTATTTTGCCAAATAGGTTGGCATATGTGGGGTTTTGTTCGTAAAATATAGGTAAGTCTATATTAGAATTATCTACTATAACATTGACTTTATATTCAATGTATTTAGAAGGGAGACTCACAAAAGGATATGGCTCATTTTTGCTTGGTAAAAAGATAGCAATATTATTTATAGTGTAGTGCTCTACATCATTTAAATAATCTTCAACTTCTTGTATGCCTTCAAATTCAGCTTTTATGATATCTAATTTATTGCTTATTATAGATAGTCCCATTTCATTGTTGATTTTTTTAATTTTCTGGAATCGTTCTTTTTCCAATTCTCTTGAAGCAAACATAAACTCATTTATAAATACTTCAAGTTGTTTTCTTTTTTCTTCAATTTCTTTTTTAATGCTAGCCTCTAGAGTTGAGAATTCTTTTTCTGTTATAATTTTACCATCTAAAACTGGGTTTACAACCAAACCAGAAGGTGTAGGCTTAATTACAAAATCCAATTTTGAAGCTTTTTTTTCCAATTCTTCAAATATTAAAGTTTGTTTTTCGTTATACTCAGTGTTAATTGCTTGTATCCTATTTTCATACTCTTTGCTTTCAAAGATTGAAGGTATATTGGCTATTAAGTATTCTACAAATTCATTCATTCTGTTGGCTAGAATATTTGCTTTACCTTTTGGCAAAGCTAAAAGTTTTGGCATTTTTGGGTTATTAAAATTATTTACATAAGCATAATCATATATTGTAAACTTTTTATTTTTAGACAGTTCTATGAGTTTGTCTTTTATGTAGTCTTTAATCTGGCCCATATCCCCTGAAATATAGAGGTTATAGTATGGATTTTCTACGCTTACTAGCATTTTTAGTGCTTGATTTAAGCGTTCTTGGTTTATAAAATAATCTGCTTTACTTTCTTCTTCAAATATACTGTTTGGTATATCTATGTTTAATGAAATTTCTTTTGGGTCAATAACATAAAATCCCATAAAAACTCCTATTTAATTAACTTTGTTTTAATAAAATCAAATGGTTGTTTTGCTTGCACTCTTGTGCCATTTGGCAGCACTATTCTTGATTCTGAAAGCTTATTTAATAAAAAGTTGTAAAGTTCTTCTAGCTCTTCAATACTTACATCTACAGAAATAATTGACACATCTTCATTAAGTTCTACAAACCACTCGCAATAGATTATGTTTTTTTCAATGAGCAAATTTTTAAAATCCCATCTTTTTGTTTTTTTCAAAACAATATCAATATTAAAACGTTTTTCCTTCATAGTTTCAAATATATACATTTAAAGATTAAAAATCAAATTTTAATTTTAGAACAAAATTTGCTAATAAAAAAAATAGAAAAATTTTGTATTTTTTTATTGACAATGGTTAAGTGACAATGTTAGAATTAACCAACACTTTTGTAAGAAGGTATGAAAAATGGGAAGTAGAAATCTTGTAGGTTTGGATATAGGCTCTAAATTTACAAAAATCGTTCAACTTAAAGAAAAAAATGGTGTAAAATTTTTAACCAATGCTCAACTTGTGAGTACCCCATTAGATCTAAATATGGAAGATCCTGCTATGGTTAAAGATTTTTTAGCGCAATTAGCCACACAAAATGACCTGAAAAATAAACCTATTGCGTATGCGCTGAATATTTCTGAATGCATCGCAAGGTACTTAACGATACCTATGGTTGATGAGTCAGAAATTGAGCAGGCTGTTATGTGGGAAGCTGAACAATATATACCTTTTAAACTTGATAAAGTAAATGTGAACTATCAAATCCTAAATGTAGATCAAAAAAATAAAAATTTAAAAGTACTAATTGTAGCAGCCAAGAAAGAAAAAATAGAGCTTTTAAAAGAAGTATTTAATAGTGCGAAATTAAAGCTTGAGTGTATTGATGTAGATATATTTTCTACTATTAATGCTTATCTAGAAAATGCTGCAGAAAAAAATAAACTTGTATTTATACTCAATATTGGTGCAAAGTCTACAAAATTAGCTTTAGTCGATGGTGTTGAGCCTATATATTTTAGTTATACGGATTTTAATTTGGATTCTATTGTTGCAGATATAGCCAACAAACTTTCAATTTCAGATTCAGAAAGTATCAAAATGCTATTATCTAAGGAAAAAGACCCTCACTTAACAGGTATTATTGAAAGCAACTTAATAAATTTGCAAAATGAACTCTCAAATGTGTTGAATTTTAATTTTTCTTTGATTGCGGATAAGCACATTGATAATTTTGTTTTGGCTGGTGGAGCCTGTTCTATTAACGAAGTAGCTTCATATTTGGCTACAGTGTTTAATATCGGTGTTATAAAATTAAATCCTTTTGAAACACTAACAATAGAAGATACAAAGTTTGATATGGGCAATAAGTATTTGTTTGATGTAGCATTAGGTCTAGCTTTGAGGAAAGCATGATAGAGATTAATTTACTTAGCAGTATTGGTGAAAAACCAAAACAAAAGGGTTTACAAGAGAGATTTTGGTTTGTAGTGCTAATTATTGTATTAGTGGAGTGCGCTTTATTATTCGGTGTAAGTGCTTTTGAGAAATCAAAAATAAAACACTTAGAAGAAAGAAAAGCCTATTTGAGTAATTTGTCCAACAAAATTAGAGTTCTTCAAAATGATGAGGCAAAAGCTCGTCAACTTGTTAATACAATATCAAAACTTGAAGCTGGCAAAAACCTTCCAGTTGAAATTTTGTACGCTTTATCAAACGCACTGCCAAGCAATGTATGGCTAAACAGAGTGGAAAAACAAGCAAATACACTAAATATATCTGCTTCAAGCTTAGATATTGATTCTATATCATTATTCATGAACAACCTTTTGAAAGAAAAAATTATAAGTGAAGTACGATTTAATCAGGGTGTGACAAAAACAAACGCTTCGCAGCAAAATATTTACCAATTTTCACTAATTTGTACCTTACGAGGTAATTATGGCGCAAAATAAATTAATTGGAAAAAACCAACTTTCAAGTCAGTTTAGCGATATACCGCAATCCCAAAAAATTATTATAGCTGTAATTGTTGTTCTAGGTTTGGCCCTTATTTGGTATTTTAGCTACTTTCAAGCTTTGTATTCTAAGGCAAAACAGCTTAATTCAGAAATTACACAGCTTGGTGAGTTTGAGAGCAAACTTCCTTTAGAGATGAAAAAATATGCCGATATAAGTAAAAAACTACAAAGGTATAAAGAAATGTTGCCAGAAAAAGAAGAGATACCAAAACTACTTGTAGATATCCATTCTACAATTGCAAAAGTTGGTGTTTCAATGAATAAGTTTTCTCCGCAATCGATGAACACTCAAAGCCAAAATGCCACATATACAACTACACCCATACAAATTAGCGTAACAGGTACATATAATCAAATTGGTAATACATTTGAAGCATTAAGCAATATGCCAAGACTAGTTAAAATAACAGACTTTTCAATCAGCCCTTCAAGTGAAGCAAATAGCGGCATTTTAAATGTTGACTTCAAAGCAGAGACTTACTCACTTAAAAACCCTACGCAAAAAGCAAAAAATGGTGAAGCAAAATGAAAAAAATAATTGCAGTAATTGTTTTTCTTAGCATTATGGTATCAAATGTCCTTGCTTTTAGCGTTCAAAAGGATCCTTTTATCCCACTTGTTAAAACACAAACCGCACCTTCACCTTCAAATTCATCTAGTGCTGTTTTGCAAACTCCAGGCCCAGATTTTACGCTTAAAATGGTGATGTGGGGCGGTTTAAAAGGTGCTTTGCTTGAAGATGGCAATGGTGTTGTGTATGTGGTAAAGCAAGGCTCAAAAATAGGCCAAACGCAGGTTATAAAAATAATGCCAAATAAAGTCTTATTAAAAACACCAAATGGCATAAAAGAACTATCACTAAAAAACCCAAACAACATAGTCGCCCAACCAAAAAACTCAATTAACCTAAACAAAAGCATTCAAGATACATCCAACAAAACCATTTCTAACGAGGTGAAGCCATGAAAAAATATTTTTTCATTGTTATTTTGTTTTTAATTGCTGTAAATTATTCTTATGCTTTTCAAAAAGCAACAAATGTGGAGTCTATTGCTTTTGAGAATAATAAATGCATTATTAAAGGTAATGGCTATATGTTTTATAGGACATTTACACTCGATAGAGATGACTCAAAAATTGTAGCCATAGATATTCTTGGGATAAAGTCTTATAACCCAGACATACCTTCACTTATCCTTGCAAAAGATTCTGATGCTGTAAATTTAATCACTCTAGCGTTACACAAAGACAAAAATATTGGCTTGAGAGTAGCTTTTAAGACTAAAAAAAACGCTCAATACCAAATTGATAGAAATAATAATACGATTACGGTAGTTTTTAACGAAGATTCCGCACAGCAAGCAAACAAAGAAAACCCAAAACCCCAACCATTATCTCAAGAAACTACACAGACAAGTTTAAATACTCCAAAAGACAATAATATTTCAGCAAGTAATGAATCTGTTTCTGCTAAAAACACTATAGAATCCATAAGCGCTGGCGCATTAAAAGATAAAACTCAAATTAGCATAATAACTGCTAAAAAACCTATTTACGAAGTTAAGAATGAAAACGGAAATATTTTAGTTACAGTAAAAGATGTTGGACCATCAAAACCAACTATTTCTAATACATCAAAGTTAGTTGAAAATATTACAACAAGCATTGAAAAAAACGATTATAATATAAAAATACTTACAAACAATGCTCACATTGATGCAATATCCAGCACAGATAAATCAATATTTGTTATTTTGTCACCAATACAATCCGTTGAAAATTTGAATATTGTTTCAAAAGAAGAAAAAACAGGTTTCGTTGGTAAAAAAATTTCATTTGATGTGCGTGATGCAGATTTACAGGATGTTTTAAGGGTAATAGCTGCAGCTGCAAACTTGAATGTTATGATTGGTGACTCGGTTAAAGGTAAAATAACTATGCGTTTAATGAATATACCCTGGGATGAAGCACTAGATTTAGTTGCTAAGCAGCAGGGTCTTGTTGTTCAAAAACAAGGAAATGTTTTGTTAATAAATAGTGCATCTGAAGCAGCAAAGCTTACCAAAGAGCAATTAGAAGCGCTCACTATGCAGCAAAATTTAGAAAGAAAAAATGATGCAGTAGCTAAAATAATTAAACTTAATTATATAGATCCAGATTATGCTAAAAACATTATTGATTCTTTAGTATATAATAAGCAGAAAGAAAGCATTGGTTTTGTTGTTGCAGATAAAACAAATAATTCAATCATATGCTATGATACAAAGCAAAATATTCAAAAAATTGAAAATATAGTGAAAGCTATCGATGTAAAAAAACGCGAGATTGAAATTAGCGCAAAAATTGTTATCGTTAATAAAGGCTACGAGAGAGACTTAGGTATTCAGTGGGGTGGAAACTATGCTCAAAAAGCTTTTGGTCAAAATTCTTATATGGCAATAGGTGGCGCTACACTTCCATTAGCCGTTAATGCACCAACTACAGCATCAAGTGGAGGTATAAACACAAGTGGTTTTTCTGTTAACAATGCATTTGCAAATAGTAATTATGTTGTTAATACACCTGCTGCAAATCAATTTGGCAACCTTTCATTGATGGTTGGCAATGTTATGGCAAACTACAATTTAGATTTAAAACTATCGCTTGCTGAAATTAATAACTACTCTAAAACCTTATCTTCTCCAAAGATTATAACTTTAGATAACCAGGAAGCTACAGTAGAAAGTGGTCAGGAAATTCCATACACTACAATTACAACTACAGGTACACAAAGTACAAGCTTTAAAGATGCAGTTTTATCTCTAAAGGTTACACCGCATATTACAAACAACGGTGATGTGATTATGAAGCTTGATATTAAAAAAGATTCTCCTGGCGGAACAGCTCCAAATGGTGAGATAATAATTAATAAAAATACTGTGACTTCAACGGTCATTGTAAAAAATGGACAGACTATAGCAATAGGTGGTGTATATGAGACTACCACATCTAAAAGCGAGCAGGGCATACCATTTTTAAAGAGCATACCTCTACTTGGATGGTTGTTTAAATCACAGCAAATTACAAAACCAGAAAGCGAGCTTTATATCTTTATAACGCCAAAAATATTATGAGCCAGATATTAAATAGAAAGGCGCGACATGATTATGAAATCTTAGAAACTTTCGAAGTTGGTATCGCACTTTTAGGTAGTGAAGTAAAGTCTATCAAAATGGGCAATGCCAACCTGAAAGATTCTTATGCAGATATAGAAAATGGAGAAGTATGGTTGTATAATTTTCATATAAGTCCTTACAAATTTGCCAGTGAAAAATTTAACCATGTGCCCCTAAGGCCGAAAAAATTACTTTTACACAAAAGAGAAATTGCTAAATTAATAGGTAAAACAAAAGAAAAAGGTTTTACTTTAATTCCCACAAAAGTTTACACTAAAAACGGCCTTATTAAAGTTGAAATAGCTTTAGCAAAAGGCAAAAAGCTCTATGATAAAAGGCGGACTTTAAAAGAAAGAGAGTTGAACCTTGAAAAAGAAAGGGCTTTTAAAGATTTATAATTATAAAATACAAACTTGATAATAATTTATAAAAGTGTAAAATAACAAGTGAATATAAAAAGGAGGTTTTATGTCTAAAACATTGTCAATTAACTTAAAAAAGTCAGTTATAAAGGGTATAGCTGTTGTATTTTGCGTTGTTACATTGAGCAGCTGCTCAACAATGACACCAACGCAGCAGCGAGTTTTAAGTGGTGCAGGCATTGGTGCTGTAGGTGGTGCAGTAGTAGGTGGTTTAACAGCAGGAAGCCCAGCGGCAGGAGCTGCAGTTGGTGCAGCAGTTGGAGCTGGACTTGGTGCAGCAGCTGGCGCATTAACAAAATAATCTATGTTTATAAAGAATAAACAGGGCAAAATTTAATTGACAAAAAAAAATAAAATATTAAAATATTCGCAGGTTGCTAGAAAAGATTAATTGAGATTGTCTAAAAATAAGTTGGAAGTGCTTGTTTTTTCATGTGTAAGGAGGTTTTATGAGGAGTGGCTCAGAGGTAGTAGGAAAGCCTTTAGTGGATGGCTGGACTATTTTGTTTTTTGTAATGGCAGCTATAGGCTTATATGGGATGGCGCATGTATTTTTTTACGGTCAAGAGCCTAGTTACGGTGTAACAAGGTATGTGTCGTGGGGTTTGTTAATTATTGGATATTCATTTTTGGTTGGTATTACTACAGGTTTATCTTTGCTAGTTATTATGTGTCATTTGTTTGGTTTAAAGCATGTTCAATTAATGGAGCGAAAATTAATTTTACTTGCTCTAACAGCACTCTTGGGTGGATTTTATGTAATCTTTTGGGATTTAGGTGGGCCTTTTAAATTACAGATTATGCGATTTGTAATTAACTTTTTTCCGCCTCATATAACTAGTGCTATTTGGTGGATGTCAACGCTTTATGCTTTAGAACTTCCTATAATCATCATAGAAATTTACCTTATTTTTACAAAAAACCATAAATGGTTGTTACCAATTGCAATTATTAGCTTTTTAGTAGGAATCAGCGCATACAGCAATATGGGTTTTGTTTTTGCAGCAAATATTTCAAGGCCGTTTTGGTTTGGTGCATATATTCCAATCTTTTTTATACTTTCCGCTTTAGGTTTAGGTGCTGGTTTTGGACTTATTTTATGTTATTTTACAAAAAAATTGGTACCATCTTTGCAAGAGAAATTATCCAGTGTATCAAGTATACTGGAGAGAACATTATTCTTTGTTGTTTTGGCAATGATGTTTTTTACCGGATGGAGATTTGGAACAGCCCTTTATACTTATCAGCCAGAAGTAGCTGGAGCAGCTATGGCTTTACTGTGGGGTAAATTATCGTTTAATTTCTGGTTCTTTCAGATACTTTTAGGTTTAATTGTTCCATTTTTTATGCTTATCAAAAAACCATCAAATGTTGGAGCACTGATTGCTGCTATCCTAGTTATAATTGGTATATTTTTTGAAAGGTACAATACAATTGTAGCAGGCCAATTGGTGCCAGTAAATAGCGTGTATTACGATAAAATTTTCTATGTAAACTACACACCATCTTTATCAGAAATTAGTCTTTTTATAAGCGCACTTGGTATTGCAGGATTGCTTTACTTAATTGGCGATAGAATACTAAACAAAAAATTTGCTCAAGAAGTAGAAGCTGAAGAATCATCACATTAAAAATACAAAGTGGCTATTTTTTTAAGTAGCCACTTTTTTTAACCTTAAACGAAGCATCTAAGTAAATTAGTAGCAAAGATAGCGCGATTAAAATTATACCGCAAATTTCAAAGACATTAGGTTTTTCACCTAGCTGAAACCATGACTCCAAAATTGTTAGAATTGGCACGGCAAGAGAACTGAGACTAGCAATATTTACTTTCATTTTTTCTAATACATATAACCACAAAAACCAACCCAATGCTGTAGCAACGATACCAGCATATAAAACCGCAAATATTAGATAAGGAGAAAAGATAGTTTCTTTTTGTTGTGGTATAAATAGATAGCATATTAAAATGCCAACAAAACCAAAAAGCATTTGGTAAGAATTAAGACTTAGTATATTCATTTTTTGTTTATTAAGTATAATCTTTGCAATAGTAATACTAATTGCCCAAGAAATGGCACTTAATAGTGCAAAAAAATCGCTCAAAAAATTACTGCGGAGGTTCCATGGTTCCATAATAAATACAAGGCCTAAGAAAGAGCCAACAATAGCAATTTTTTGCGCTCTGCTAACAGTTTCTTTTAAGATAATATTTGCAAAAATTATAGACCAAAATGGCATTGTGTATATAAGCAGTGAGACTTTTCCAGCGCCACCCGAAACCAAAGATAGATTGGCAAAAATAAAAAAACCAGTTGTTTGTGTTAAACCAAGCAGTGCAACAAGGAATGGTTCTTTTAGTTTGTGAAATTTTTTTATTGATACAATGAATAAAAATATTGCCACTGTGCCAACAATTGTCCTTAAAAGAGAAAACGCGATAGGGCTGGTAAATCCCAAAGCAACCTTAGCCACAACCCAGGAATAAGACCAGATAACTACCAATAATGCAAAGTATATGTATACCATAAGTTTAAATATTTATATCTAAAAGATACCCTAGCATTTTGTTTTGTGATTTTAAAACATCAACATTTGCTTTTAAATCAATTACATTAATATTAGAATACACTAGTTGATTTGCTAAATTTACATTGTTTGGACTGCTTTTTGAAGTTTGTATGTAAGTAGCATTTTTATTATTTAAATCTATTTCTTGATATCCTTTTGTGTTTAGATTGGCTACATTTTCTGATATAATCGCTTGTTTTGATAAACTGTTTTGAATAGCGTTTATGCTAACATTAAACATTTAGCACCTCCTACTTACAAAATAACACATCTATGGATAAAATCAAATATAAATAAAAGAATAGACTTGGCGGAGTCTATCAAACTATTTCTTTTTGCCCGCCCGCATTGCCCGCTTCACGGACGAGCCGCCGATTTTTAGAAAAGAAAAAAGGTAAATGCCCTTACCCAACCCTTCTCTTGCGCGGGCATTTGAAATTAAACCCCCTAAAATTCTCTTTACATTATCAAAATAGTTTTGTATCATAATTGCAATGAATAAAGAACAAAAATTTTATAAGGCATTACAAGATGTTTTTATCGGTGCCAATATTGAAGGCAAAGGCGGTTTTGTCAATTTGATGAGAATAAAATCAAATTACTACCGCAAAATAGAAGACATCCTCAAAAAAGACATTGAAGCTGCGCTAAAAAGCTACCCCAATTTTAGGGATGAACTTTTTGACAAACTCTACTCCTTTTTTAACCGCTATTTTACGGAAAGCGGCTCAATCTATTTCAACTCAACGCCGTTTCATAACAATATTTATGAAAAGGTTTATACCGATGAAAAAGATGTTATCCTTTTTTGGAAAACACAGATGCTTTACTATGTCAAAACCGACCGGATTTTTAGAAGTTTACCGGTTGAATTTGACGGATTTAAGTTTTACTTTGATGCATCAAACATAGAAAACAAAAAAGCCAACGAAAAACGCTCGCTTGTCTATGAATTAAAGGAAGTCAAAGAAGATGCCACAATAGTTTTTGCTGTTCAATACTCAGAAAGAGGCGCAAAAACAAAGCAAGACGAGCTCTTAAAAGCCATAAAGAGAAAAGGCATAGCAATCACCGAAGAACAATTGGAACGCGCTTTTAGTGTTTTTGAGAAACAAAGTGAAGTAGATTTCTTTATCAACAAAAACGCTAAAGCATTTTTGCAGGAGCAATTTAAACTTTGGAGTTATCAGTACTTTTGGGAAGGAGCTAAAGAATGGGGCGCAGATAGAGTCAATCAACTTCAAATCCTCAAAGATATCGCTTTTAAAATCATTGATTTTATCTCGCAGTTTGAAGATGAACTGGTAAAAATCTGGAATAAGCCAAAGTTTGTTAAAAACTCAAACTATGTGATTACGCTGGACAGGACCAAAAATGAAGAATTGATTGAGAACATTCTGAGACACAGAAATATCAAGGAACAAATTAGAGAATGGCAGGATCTGGGGATTGTTGATAATGCTTTCAAAGCAGAAGATGTATTTGAAAAAGATTTAACAGGCAAGCATCTTTCTAAAAAATACGAGCATTTGCCTATTGATACAAAGTATTTCAAGGATTTAGAACTTGAGATTTTGAGCCAGTTTGATGATTTAGACAAATCTTTGGATGGTTGGCTGATAAAGAGCGAAAACTATCAAGCGTTAAACACAATCCTGCCGAAATTCAAAGAGAAAGTGCAGACAATTTATATTGACCCGCCGTTTAATACAGGGGACGATTTTGATTATGTAGATAGGTTTCAGGATTCAAATTGGTTAAGTTTAATTGAAAACAGATTATCTGTAGGAAAAGATTTCATCGATCAAGAAGGAAGTTTCTTTCTTCATCTGGATTACAGAGCCAACTTTTTAGGTAGACAACTTTTGGACGAAGTTTTTGGAGAAGATAATCTAATAAATGAGATAATCTATGCTTATCGGATACAAGGAATTTTACAGCAGGGGTTTCCCCGTAAACACGACACCATCTTTTTTTATGCAAAAGACACTGACAAATTATTTTTTAAATCGATAAAAGAAAGAATTTATTACGAAAAACCATTCTTTAATCCTGCAGTAGACGAACAAGGACGATATTATGCAGATGTATTTATAAGAGATGTTTGGGATCACGATGAAACAAAACCGTTAATTAGCGGATCAAAAGAATTTCAGAATTTTCGTACACAAAAGTCTGAAGGACTACTAAAAAGAATTATTGAAACAACGACAGACGAAGATGGTCTTGTTATGGATTTCTTCCTCGGCTCCGGCACAACAACTGCAGTAGCGCATAAATTAAATAGAAAATGGATTGGAGTTGAGATGGGAGAGCATTTTTACACTGTGGTTTTACCAAGAATGAAAAAAGTTTTGGCTTATGATAAATCGGGGATTTCAAAAGAAGTAAAAGAATATCAAGGCGGTGGGTTTTTCAAATACTACGAACTTGAGCAATATGAAGAAGCGTTGGCAAATTGTAAATATGAAGATGGTGATTTATTTAATGTCCCTGGCAGGTCTCCATATCAGGAATATGTCTTTTTGAAAGACGAAAAAATGCTCAAGGTACTGGAAATTGATTATAAAAATAACAAAGTCAAAGTTGATTTAGATAAACTCTACCCAAACATAGATATTGCTGAAACATTGTCTAACCTTACTAGCAAATGGATTAAGAAAATCCGCGCCGACGAAGTGGAATTTGAAGACAGAACAAAAATAAATACCAAAGATTTGGATTATAAACTCATTAAACCATTGATTTGGTGGGAATAGACAGAATTTTAATAGATGGGAGAATGCATGAAAAATAAAATTGATTTCAGTAAGCCGAATGTTTTGTTCATTTCAAACGAACCAATTGATATTGAAACTGAGGAATATAAAAAGGACAATGAATATAACAGGCAAAAAATACGGCAAAAGATTGAACCTTGGCTTACTGCATTATTTCAAAGCGAGCATTTGTCTTTGCTTATTGGTAGTGGGTTATCGATTGCGCTAACCGGTGATGGTTCAATGATGAAAAGAATAGATTTTAATGGTGATTATAAAGAAAAAATTAAAAATAAAGCAGATGAAGAAGCTAAAAATATGGGCAGAGGTGAAGCTAATTTTGAAGATGATTTAAGAGTTGCGATTGAACTTTTGAATGGATATGAGATAATTGGTTTTAAGCGAAAATCAAAATCTTTAAAAAAAGAAATCAATAATCAGTTAAAAGTACTATTGAATTCAATCATAGAGAATGAAAAAAAATTTTTGATAGAAATTGGTAGTAATAATACCACACCTAATAATAACGATGATGTAAGTAAAAGTAATGAAAACAATAAAAAAGTAATAAACGAAAAAAATCTTTTATTATTGCTTGAACAATTCTTGCTCAGTTTCTCCACCCGAACCGCTACCAGAGATAGGTTGAATATCTTTACTACTAATTATGATAGATTTATTGAATATGGCTTAGATGAAGCAGGCATTCTTACGTTAGATAGGTTTATTGGAAAACTCAAACCTATTATGCGATTTCATAGGATTGATCTTGATTATCATTACAATCCACCCGGGATAAGAGGCGAGCCTCGCTATGTAGAAGGTGTTGTTAGATTTACCAAATTACATGGTTCCATTGATTGGGAGTTTGAGGGCGATGAAATTGTTAAAATACCTTTGTCTTTTGGCGAAAATGTTAATGAAAAATATTTTCCTGACCCCTTTGATAAAGTTGTTATATATCCTAATTCATCCAAAGCTATAGAAACAGCATTCTTCCCTTATTCAGAACTTTTTCGGGATTTTTCAACTGCAATTTGCCGGCCTAATTCAGTTCTGGCAACCTATGGTTATGGTTTTGGTGATTCTCATATTAATAGGATAATATTAGATATGCTAACAATACCATCAACACATCTTGTTATTATTTCCTATGATTTAGCAAATGGTAGAATTGAGGATTTTACTAAAAAATGCAACGAGGCTCAACTAACTTTGTTAATAGGCAAGGAATTAGGAGATTTTAAAAATTTAACCAACTATTATTTACCAAAGCCAGCAATTGATAGAATTACAGATAGACAAGCAAGGTTATTGGAAAAAAGAAAAAGTATAATGGCAACCAATTCTGAGTCTAAAGAATTATAAACAGGAGAAACCAATGAACCAGAATTTTGATAACATAAGGCACAGAGCAATTGGCACGGTAGAATTTGTTTCTCCTAAAGAAATCAAGGTGCTACTTGAAACTGATGCTCCACTGAATACTTCATTGAATACAGGTGTACCTCAATTATTTCCGAAAATTAACGGCGTATTGCTTGTTCCAAATGAAGCAGGTGTTTTAATAGGCATCATAACTTGGATTGGGATTGAATATTCTCCCTACCCTAAACAAAAAGGGTATAAAGACTTTGATTTAGTTGATCTGCCTTTTCCGCTAAGGAAGCTTTCACTTTCGCCTTTAGGAATACTAAAAGAAATACAAGGTAACTATGAAATAGAACGGGGGGTGTATAGTTATCCATCAGTAGGGGATATTGTTATAATCCCGAGTCAGGAACAATTAAAAGCTATTGTTCAAAACAAAGATGAAAATGCACGAATTAAAATAGGCGTTGCTCTAATGGCTGCTAATGCCACTGTATTTGTTGATCCTGATAAATTATTTGGAAGGCATCTGGCTATACTTGGTAATACGGGAAGTGGTAAATCCTGTTCTGTGGCCGGCCTTATCCGATGGTCGATAGAAGCTGCAAAAGAAATTTGTAATAAAAATGACAAAACTGTTAATGCTCGTTTTATTATTTTTGATCCCAATGGTGAATATGGTAATTGTTTTAATGATCTTGGAAATGTCAAAAGGTATGAAGTAAAAATCAGAGAGAATCAAGATGCCCAACAACTAAAAGTACCTTCTTGGATGTGGAATAGCTGGGAATGGGCTTCAATAGCTCAAGCTAGCGCAAAAACACAAATTCCAGTAATAAAAAATTGCTTAATTGAACAAAGAAAAAAAAATAACAATAATCAACTTTATGATGAAGATACTCCTGTATTTTTTAATCAAGAAGAATTAATTAAATGTATTAAAGAAAGCGATCTTAACAAACAAGAATATAATAAATCATTTTTAATGCGTTTAGACATATTACTTAAAGATTCAAGGGTAAAATCTGTAATTGAAAGTGAACAAAAACTAACGCTTGAAAATTGGCTAAAAGAATACATTGGCAAAAATGACAGTAATCCATCAATTACCATAATCGATTTGTCATTATTGCCATCTGAGATACTTTTTTTAGTGGTTTCTGTTATGGCTCGTATTATTTTTGAGGCACACCATCGTTATAAAAAACAAATGGGTCAAACTTTACCAACAGTGTTGGTTGTAGATGAGGCACATAATCTTATTAAAAAATATGAAACAGAAGATGATAACATTTCTGCTCAAAGATTATGCACACAGATTTTTGAAAAAATAGCTAAAGAGGGAAGAAAATTTGGGGTTGGATTGGTATTGGCATCTCAAAGACCTTCAGAACTTTCACAAACAGTTTTGTCGCAATGTAATACTTTTTTGTTACACAGAATTGTCAGCGATCGTGATCAGGAAATGGTTAAAAAATTAGTGCCTGACACAATGGGGGGAATTTTAAATGAATTATCAGTTTTACCATCTCGAAAAGCTATTTTATTGGGTTGGGCAACACCAATTCCTGTATTAGTTGAAATGAATGAATTACCAGAAGACCAAAGACCCAAATCAAAGGATCCAGAATTTTGGGATGTATGGATAAATAAAGAACAAAGAGAAATAAATTGGGATCCTATTGTAAATGAATGGCAACAGAAACTAAAAGAAGAACAATACAATAATTAGGCAGGCTATTTTAATAGTTTTTAAGTGATGTATGAAACAAGAATTCCAAAAAGGTGAAATAGTAATTTATAAGTCCAAAGAAGGACCGAAGTTAAAGGTGTGTCTGGAAGATGAAACGGTGTGGCTAACACAAAAACAAATGGCTTTACTTTTTGATAAAGGTGTTTCTACTATAAATGAACATATAAAAAATATATTCAAAGAAGGCGAGCTTATGGAAAATTCAGTTATTCGGAAATTCCGAATAACTGCCGCAGACGGAAAAACATATGAGACAAACTTTTATAATCTCGATGTCATTATTTCCGTTGGCTATAGGGTTAAATCTCTTCGTGGAACACAATTCCGCATCTGGGCAACTAAAACCCTTAAAGAACATCTAGTTAAGGGTTATACAATCAATGAAAAACGACTTTTACAAGTTGAAAATCATGTGCATGAGTTGCAAAGTACTATTTTGTTTTTACAGGAAAAATCTAAACACAAACTTTTAGCCGGGCAAGAGCAAGAAATTTTGAATTTACTTGCAAACTACTCAAAAACGCTCACTCTTCTTGAAGAATATGATAAAGAAAAGTTATCGCTGGTTAAAAAAACGAAAGGCAAATTTGTTTTGAAATACGAAAACGCTATTAAAGTTATTCAAGAAATAAAGAAAGAGTTGATTGCCAAAAGGGAAGCGAGCGATTTGTTAGGACAAGAGAATGGTGAAAAATTTCAAGCGATTTTGGGTAGCCTTTACCAAACCTTTGGGAAAAAAGAATTATATCTATCATTAGAAGAAAAAGCCGCTCATCTTTTATATTTTATCATCAAAGACCATCCTTTCATAGATGGCAATAAGAGAATTGCTTCGTTTTTGTTTATTTATTTCCTTGATAAAAATGATTTCCTTTACCGAGAAACCGGGGAGAAAAAAATTAATGATAATGCTTTAACCGCTCTGGCTCTTTTAATTGCAGTCAGCGACCCGAAGGAAAAAGATAAATTGATTAAAATCATTACTAATTTGTTGGTGATATGAAATTATATTTACAAGATATTGTAGACAATATTTCTTTTGAAAACCTGCAGGCGAAGTGGCAGGGGTTTGATTTTGGCCGGTTTTCAAAAGATAAAACGCTTTTTGATTTTCAACAGAATGCACTTAGAAATGCTTTGGGGAGTTTGTGGCTTTATTTTAAAGATAAAAATGCGGACAAACAAGTATTATTTAATCACTACCGGTTAAATGGGCTTGAGGAGAACTTTGACTATGATTTAAAGAAAAAAGCGGAAGGAAAAACAGCAAAATACCTTTTGGAATATTCTAATGACTATCCTGTAATTGATAATAAAATTTCCTTTGCGCATTTTATCAATCGGATGAGTTTTTGGATGGCAACCGGCTCAGGTAAAACGCTGATTATTGTTAAATTGATTGAACTTTTGGGCAAACTTATTGCTGAAAAAGAAATACCGAGAAATGATATTTTATTTTTAGCTCATCGCGACGACCTTTTAGACCAATTCAAATCCCATGTTGAGGAGTTTAATAGCTTTAATTTTGGCACAAAGATAAACCTCAAAAACTTGAAAGATTATGAAAGTGTGAAGCACGAAAACGCCCTGCCATTCGCTAAAAACGAGATTACTGTTTTTTATTATCGTTCGGATTTGATCTCTGATGAGCATAAAGAGAAAATCGTTAATTTCAGAAATTACGATAATAACGGACGGTGGTATATTCTTTTGGACGAAGCCCACAAGGGCGATAAAGAAGACAGCAAGCGGCAGATTTTATACTCCATACTTTCAAGAAATGGATTTTTGTTTAATTTCTCTGCGACTTTTACTGACCCGAGGGACTTTGCAACCTGCGCTTTCAATTTCAATCTTTCAAAGTTTGTTGAAGAAGGATACGGCAAGCATATTTATGTATCGTCTGCCGAGATTAGTGCGTTTCGTGGACGAGACGATTTTTCTCCGATTGAAAAACAAAAAATCGTTTTGAAATCGCTTTTGCTTTTGACTTATATCAACAAATATTTTGAGAAAATAAGGGAAGTTAATAATTCGCTATACCACCGCCCGCTTCTTCTAACGCTGGTTAATTCTGTAAATGTAGAAGATGCTGATTTAGAATTGTTTTTTAGAGAATTAGAAAAAATCGCAAAGAACGAAATTAGAGCAGATTTGCTTAATAAAGCAAAACAAGAGATTATACAAGAGTTTAGTGACCATTCAACATTTGAGTTTGAGGAGTTGGACTGCGTAGCAAATACCGAATTAATTTCAAAATTAGATTACAAAGATATTTTGGAATATGTTTTGAATGCTAAAACTCCGGGCAAGATTGAGGTTTTAAAAATTCCCGGCAATAGAAATGAATTGATTTTTAGGTTAATGACTGCTGAAAAGCCGTTTGCGTTAATTAAAATCGGCAACATCTCCGGCTGGTTAAAAGACAAACTTGAAGGATACGAAATAAACGAAAGTTTTGAAAATGAAAGTTATTTCAGAGGGATAAACCGCGATGATTCTGATATTAATATTCTAATGGGTTCACGGTCTTTTTATGAGGGTTGGGATTCTAACCGGCCGAATCTTCTTTTGTTCGTAAATATCGGAGTTGGAAGCGACGCCAAAAAATTTGTTTTGCAGTCAATTGGCAGGGGTGTTCGAATAGAGCCATTGAAAAACAAAAGGAAGCGGCTTAAAGAATTATTGAACGCAAAAATTATTAACGAACAGTTATTTGAAAATATTAAAGATTTTATTTTGCCGATTGAAAGCTTGTTTGTTTTTGGGACTAACGCCGAAAACCTGAAAGAAATAATCAAAACGCTGAAAGAAGAAAAGCAGGATAAAAATTTAGGCGAGGCATTTATTGTCAATCCTGAAAGAGAAGGGAAACTTCTTTTAATACCTGTCTACCGTGATTCTGAAAGGATTTTTGCTGAAGAAAAAGACCCGCAAAAATATCCCATCAGCCGAGAAGATTTTAACATAACATCGCAATTCTACAGATCTATAGGCGATAAAATCGTTTTAGCCAAATATGATTGTGAAGTTAAGGTCTTAAAGAAAGCAAAAGAGAGTTTTGCGGAAGAAGAGCGATACTATGATTTTAGCGAGAAAAATTCTCTCTTTGAGCCGGAGTTAGTTCTTGAGCGGATTTTTGATTATCTTGGAGTTAAAAGCAAAGAGTTTGATAAGTTTAAAGAGCTGGAGAATGAAATCGTGCATTTCAAAAAAGTCAGGTTTAGCGATGGTGAAAAATATCAAAGGATATTGGAAGCAATTGGGAAGGTAAAAAACTATCCTCAGAAAGCCATTAAAGAGAGAGAAATTGATGAAGAGTTTGAAAAAACAAAAAATAAAGAAAGGTATAAAAAAGCAATAAGGCAGTTAGAATTAAATTTTCAGCCCGAGATTAAATATGACAGATTAAAAATCAAGTATTTAGCTAACCACTACTATCTTCCGGTGATAGTTTCAGAAACCGAGAAAATTGATTATCTCAACCATATTATCAATATTGATAGTGAGGTAAAGTTCATTGAGCAACTGGAAGAATATCTGAACAATCCCGATAATATTTTTTCGCAATTTGATTGGTGGATGTTTTCTAAACTTGACCAAACCCTGGACGAAGTTTTGATTCCTTACTACAACCCAAAAGAAAATAATATCGCCAATTTCAAACCGGATTTCATCTTTTGGGCACAAAAAGGCAAACGCTACTTGATTTTGTTCGTTGATCCGAAAGGGACAGAACACGCGGACGGATACAGAAAAATTGATGGCTATTCAAGGATATTTGAAATAGGCGAACAAAAAGAAAGCAGAGATCTTCCATACAACGGATTTGTTATAAACGTAAAACTGTTGCTAAAACCAAGACGAGGAATAGCCGAGGTTTTGGATAATTACAAAAGATACTGGTTTGACAACTTTGTTGATTTTGTCCACAAAATCAGTTAATTTTGAAATTGATAGCATGCTGGCTTTTCTGGCATAAAAATTGGCGGAGAGGGCGGGATTCGAACCCGCGGTAGGTTACCCTACACACGATTTCCAATCGTGCTCCTTCGGCCGCTCGGACACCTCTCCATTTCGCCTTTATTTATACAAAGTTTTGCTTAAATGTCAAATAAAAAGGTTACGGTTGAGATTTATCCTTTTTTTCTTGAGCTTTTTTGCGCATTTCTTCTAAATCTAGGCTACAATCTCCAAAGCTTGCCCCATAGGCATCTTTATCTGGCTGAATGGTCTTTTTTGTACTTTTTTTGTTTACTAAAAATACCACTAAAGATATTAGTAAAATTGCTATAATTATAATAAGGATCACAGACCATAACATAAAGTACCTCTTTTGCTTAATATTCAATGTTAAGCGACTTTAGCTTGATTTTAATATCTTCAGCGCTAAGCCACTTATCGTTTGTATCAGAAGAATATCTAAAGCCTTTTTTTACCAACTTGCCGCCGACTTTAATATTACTATTCCCCCACCACTTAAATTGCGGGTATATGATAAAATGATCGTCGTATTCATAGGTATTTCTTGCATCTTCTGGCGTTATCATAACTTCATGCAATTTTTCTCCTTCTCTAATGCCTACTTCTTTTAGTGTACAATCTTCGCAGATGGCTTTGGCCAAATCTACAATTTTAAAAGAAGGTATTTTTGAAACATAAATCTCACCACCAGTGGCTTCTCTTATTGCTCTAAACACAAGCTCGACACCTTCTTCTAAACTAATCCAAAACCTTGTCATCTCAAAATCTGTTATTGGCAACTCTTTTTTTCCTGATTCTACGAGGTTTTGAAAAAAAGGTATCACGCTGCCCCTGCTTGCTGCAACATTACCGTACCTTACTACGCAGAATTTAGTTTTCTTTTTGCCTACATAAGAATTACCCGCAATAAATAATTTGTCAGAAACCAATTTTGTTGCACCGTATAAGTTAACAGGGTTCACAGCTTTATCAGAAGAAAGTGCTACAACTTTTTCAACGCCGCAATCAATACTTGCGTCAATTACATTTTCCGCTCCGTATATGTTTGTTTTTATAGCTTCTAGTGGGTTATATTCGGCTATTGGCACCTGTTTTAAAGCGGCTGCATGTATAACAATATCAACGCCATCAAATGCCCTATAAAGCCTATCTTTATCCCTTACATCGCCAATAAAAAATCTCAAAACCGATTCGTGTTGAGAAAACTCTTTTTGCATTACAAACTGTTTATACTCATCCCTTGAGTAAATGATTAGTTTTTTTGGTTTGTAGGATTTCAAAATTGATTTTGTAAAGGCTTTACCAAAAGATCCTGTTCCACCTGTAATTAAAATTGTTTTATCGTTTAACATAAACCTTCTCACCCCTTTATAATTTATAGCAAAAACTATTCTATAACAGAATAAATTAACTCAGAAAGGCTTCTTTTTGGCACATAATGTATATCGTTCTTTCTATAGTATTTAATATCATCTTTTGCATCAATAATTTCTATAGTTTCTGCTGGCTTGCCAATTGCCACAACATACAGTATATCTAAATCTTCGCCAATGTTTAATATTGAAGCAAGTTTAGGCTTGTCTATAGCTGCAATGGTACACCCTCCAAAACCCATTTCAACACTTTTTAATAGAATCGTTTGAAGCGCTATACCAGCATCAGTTAAAACATAATTATCGTTAGATATAGTTTTGTCTTGCAAAATGATTATGTATGCGCTGGGTCTTTCACCTTCTTTTGGGCCATCCCAATTTGTCAGATAGCCCGCCCATTTAAGTGTGCTAAAAATTTGTTCGTTTTTTTGCGCATTGCATGAGGCAATGTATTTTAACGGTTGAGCGTTTCTTGCAGAAGGTATAAAACGCAAGATTTCTAATATTTTATTTATTGTTTTGCAATCAATATTTACCTGGCTAAACCTTCTATAGCTTCTATTTTTTTTAATAAGATCATCTAACATGAAAAACCTCCTTGCGTGTTTTAGTATTAAAGATTATAATAAAATTATGAAAAGGTCAATAATTGCGAGTTTGTTTTTATTAACTATTGTTTTAAATGCCTTAGCTTTAAACATAAAAGACGATGCAGACAGAACAGTTAATATTTCAAAGGCAAACTCTATTGTGGTATTAAGTCCCGCTGCGTGCGATATATTTGAAGAAATTGGTGCTTCATCATTAATTGTTGGCTATACAGATTATGCAAAAAAGCCAAACTCTAGAGCTGTAAATGTAGGAGCGTTTGGCACATTCAATATAGAGCGCATTATTGCACTTAAACCGGATCTTGTTATTATGCCAAAATTTACATATGAGCGCTATGGAATAAACGCTCTAAATGCACTTGGCATTAAGGTATTTGTTTTTGAACCACAAAACATAGAAGGTATTATAAAGGATGTTAACAAATTTGGTTTAATTACGGGCAAAATTGATCAAGCAAAAAATCAAATACTCAATTTTAAAAGAGAATTAGACAAATTGCACCACATTAAACAAAAACCGTCTGTTGTGTTTTTGGTGTGGCTTTCACCTATAATTGTAGCTGGTAATGACACATTTATTTCAAATGCTATAAGTGTAGCAGGTGGGCAAAATATCATAAAAAAAGATGGATGGCCAGAAGTTACAAGCGAGTACTTAATAGAAAAAAACCCAACATTTTTAATTGTAAACTCGCGTCTTAAAAGTGATTTTTTTAAACAAAACAAACTGTTAAATTACTTTTACAAAAAACATAAAGTGTTGTTTATAGACAATACATTAATTGAAAGGCCCAGCTTAAATATAATTAAAGGAATCAAAATTTTAAACAACTATTTTTATGAAAACCGCAATAATAACAGCGGCTGGCAGCGGTAGCCGTTTTGGTGCAAAAAAACAGTTTGAAAAACTCAACAATAAGCTTGTTATAGATTACAGCGTGGAGTTTTTTAAAGCTTTAGGGTTTGATATTATTATCACAGTTCCAAAAGATGATATAGGTTTTGTGCAAGAGCGTTTTAGCTTTGCTAAAGTTGTCGAAGGATCAATTGAGCGTTTTTTTTCTGTATACAATGGTTTAAAATTAATTAACGATGGTGTAGTTTTAATTCATGATGCAGCAAGGCCTATACTTTATAAAGAAAAAGTTTTAGAGTTGTTAGATAAAGTGTATGAGAAAAAAAGCGCTATTTTGGCAATTAGATGCACAGATACATTAAAGTTTGCCCAAAGTGGCCATATAAAATTTACAATCAAACGCGATAATATTTTTTGCGCTCAAACACCTCAAGGTTTTGATGCAAAATTGCTTAAAATAGCCTACACTAAAGCTTTAAACGATAATTTAATTTTTACAGATGAAGCAAGTTTGTGGGAACATTACATATCAAGCGTAGCGATTGTAGAAGGCTATAAGTATAATATAAAAATAACCACAAAAGAAGATTTAAAATTGGCAAGTTGTGTATTAAATGATATTGTTTTATGAATACTTAATAATTATAGCTATTTTTGCCTTTATAGTTGGTTTTTTAATTTCTATACCAATTGGGGCTGTTCAAATTGAAGTAGCTAAAAGGGCTATTAATGATAATTTAAAATCTGCATATATGGTAGCTTTAGGCTCGGTTTGCTCTGATGTGATATATGGACTTTTTGCAAGCTTTAGTATAACAAGCTTTTTAGATGATGAAAGGGTAAAGGCAGCTCTTTTGTTTGGAAGCGGTATTTTGCTTGCTGTTTTATCAATTTTAACTTTTAAAGATGTAATTAAAAAAAATGTATCATTGTCTCAACTTAAACTTAAAACGCATCATATGTCTATTATAACGGGATTTACTATGTCATTTACAAATCCATTGATGATTGTTTTCTGGATAGTTTATGTTCAATTTTCTTATGATATTGGCGTAATACCTCACTATAATCCAATATTTTTACTGACTTTTGTTTTATTTAGTGGATTGGGTTTGTTAACCTATCTTTTGCTTATAGCAAAAATTTTACACCATGCAAGAAAATCCTTTAGCAAAGAGTTTATAAAGAAAATTAATATAGTACTATCTTTTATACTAGCTGGTTTTTCTGTATATTTTTTAATCCGCTCGCTTCAATTGTTCAAACTAGTAATGTAATGACTAATTTTATAAATATCGAAATGCCAAAACCGAATATGATCAATGCTGATAATATATTTATATAAGCGCTAATTTTTTGACTAAAGAACGATTTGGTCTTATGAACAAAAAGAGGCATAAGTGTAATCCACAACATAATGGCGCTAACAAGCCCGATAACTGTAAAACCAAAGTGTAAATTATTCTGATTAACATAGGCAAGCATGCTAGCCCAGAAAAAAATTGTGTATGGATTTAGAATTGTAAGTATGTAGCCTTTAGAGTAAGATTTTATTGAGCTTTTAAAATATTTTTGAGTTTTTAGTTTTGAGTTATCTATTGCGCGCGACTTAAAGATTTTATAAGCCAAATAGATTAAGAAAACGCTGCCAAAAAAACTTATAGCATGAAAAATAAAAGAATGTTCGTTTACATGCGTAAATATGCCAAAAAAAATAAGCGTCAAGTATGTTATATCCGCGCACATGGCGCCAAGCCCTATTAAAAATGCGTTTTTATAAGATTCAAGAGCTTCGTTAATTATCAATATATTGATAGGTCCAATGGGTACACTAGCCCCAAAACCCAATAAAAATCCACTAATATAGGATCCTAATATGTTCATTTAAGTAAACTCTATGTGCTCCTTTTCTAACTCGTGTAATAAATCTTTTAATATTTGGTTTAAAGAATTGTTTGTTGTGGTAGCAATTATAGCTTCAGGCAACAGTGAGTCTTTTTCTAGCTGTTTATAAAGCCTCACAAATTTAATTAGCTCTTCTTGTTCAAAATCATGCAGTATAATCGTTTTCATGATAGATGCTTTTCGATGGTTTTTGCGATTAAATCTATGCCATCGTTTATCAGATTTATATCTTTAGATTCTATTGTAATTCTTACAACTGGTTCTGTGCCAGAATAGCGCACAACCAGCCTTCCTTGACCATTTAGTTTATCTTTAACATGCTCTATAGCTTGTCGAATTTCCTCAATCTCATCTAAGTTAATTTTTTTACTAACATGCACATTTTTGGTCTTTTCTGGCACTTTTATAAAATTTTGAAATAAATAAGAAAGTTTGACACCTTGTTCAACCATAATGGATAAAACAGCCAAGGCCGTAATAATACCATCACCTGTTGTGTTAAAATCAGATAGCACCACATGTCCAGATGGTTCACCGCCTAAATTGTAGCCTTTTTCAATCATCTTCTGAATAATATACTTATCTCCAACATCTACCCTTTCAAGTGCTATACCATTTTGTTTGAGTATATGTTCTAGACCGAAATTGCTCATAATTGTACCGACGACGGTATTGTTTTTTAACTTTCCTTTATTTTTTAAGGCAATGGCTAAAATTGATAAGATTGCATCACCATCAATTAATTTGCCATTTTCATCAACCATTACGACTCTATCGCCATCACCATCAAAAGCAATACCCACATCAGCCCTAAACAGTGTAGTTTTTTCTATTATGTTATTGGGGTAGGTGGAGCCGCATTTCTCATTTATATTTATGCCGTTTGGTTCGTTGTTTGTAACAATAACCTCAGCACCTAGTTCTTCAAAGATCATGGGCGCTACTTTGTATGTTGCACCGTTTGCGCAATCAATTACAATTCTTATACCATCAAGCTCTAAGTTGTATGGAAATACATTTTTTGCAAAAACTATGTACCTACCAAGCGTATCTCTTATTCTGAATACTTTTCCGATATTTGCACCTAAAAATTTAATATTATCCAATGTGTCAGACAGTGTATATGATTCAATTAATTCTTCTAGCTCAACAGAAATTTTTATACCTTCGTGTGAAAAAATCTTTATACCATTATCGTCAAATGGGTTGTGCGATGCAGATATTACTACACCAGCATCGGCTCTCATGCTTTTGACTAAAAATGCGATAGCTGGTGTTGGCATTGGACCTACCAAATACGCATCAGCTCCCATTGAAACAATCCCAGATGTTATAGCAGACTCTAACATATAGCCAGAGATCCTTGTGTCTTTGCCGATAATAATTTTCTTTTTCTTGTTTTTTTGTGAATCTAGGGCGTAAACCAATGCTCTGCCAAGCTTGTAGGCTAAATCACCAACAAGTGGGAATACATTTGCTTTCCCCCTTATACCATCTGTGCCAAAAATTTTCATAAATGCTCCCTACTCACTTAGAAATTCTTTTATAAGTTTTTCGTTTTTTGTCCAGCCTTTTTTGACCTTAACCCATAGTTCTAAATAAACTTTAGTGCCAAGTAAGTCTTCTATTTTTTTTCTAGCAATTGAGCCAATTTTTTTTAGCATAGCGCCATTTTGACCAATAACTATGGCTTTTTGCGAATCTTTTTCTGTATATATAATTGCTTTAATGTATGTAAGATTTTCGCTGCGTTCTTTGAATTCATCAATTACTACTGCTACATAGTAGGGTAATTCTTCTGCTAAATTTTCTATTAATGTTTCCCTTATTAACTCAGAGGCAATAAAGCGAACACTATGCGTAGAAATTTCATCTTCGCTATAATATTTAGGGCCTTCTTTTAATTCTTCTAAAATGGCATCTAAAATCTCTTCTTTTGGGTTATCTCTTATAAGACTTGTAACGATTGTTTTTTTGGGGTCAATAATTAAAAATTCAGCTTTTATATAATCTATCTGTTCTTTGGTTAATCTGTCGGCTTTATTTATTAATAGGATGGTATTTTTCCTTGAGAGTAAATCTTCATAGTTTTTTATGTAATCATTGTTTGGACTATCTGCAATAATAAGACATACATCAGCATCTTCTATCGTGGATTTTATACTAGATAGCATCACTTGGTTGAGTTTTTTTGTGCTTTCGTGTATACCTGGTGTATCAATAAATATTATTTGATAATTATCTCCTGTCAAAATACCTTTAATCGGTGTTCGTGTGGTTTGTGGTTTATTTGTGACAATTGATAATTTTTCTCCAAGCATTAAATTTAGAAATGTCGATTTGCCTACATTGGGCTTTCCTATTAGTGCAACATATCCTGATTTAAACATTTTCTAAAATCTCCATTGTTTCTAGTGCGGCGTTTTTTTCTGCTTCTTTTTTGCTTTTGCCTATACCAACACCGTAGCTTTTATCGCCAATAACAACCTTGCTGTAAAAGGTTTTATTATGTTGCTCACCCTCTTCTTTTATTAACACATATTCAGGGAGCATAGCAAATTTTTTTTGTGTTAATTCTTGCAAAACTGTTTTTGGATCAAACAGTTTATATTCACTAAATTTTTCAAACTTTGTCTCTAATAGGGGCAAGACAAAATTCTTAGCACTCTGTAAGCCAGAATCTAGATATATAGCACCAATAAGAGCCTCTAGTAAGTCTTCCAATATTTTTTTGTTTAGTGCTATTTGCTTTTGCCTTTCGCTTTTGCCCAATTTACAATAATCATAAAGCTTTAGATTTTTTGCAATATCAGAGAGAACATCTGAGTTTACCGTGGCTGCTCTGATTTTTGATAACTCTCCTTCTCTAAAGTTTTGATAATTAGTAACTAAAAATTCACTAACGATTAACTCTAAAACAGCATCTCCTAAAAACTCCAACAACTCATTTGAATAAAAAGGATTTTTTGTATAAGACCTGTGAGTTAGTGCTCTATCAAGCAAGGCTTTGTTTTTAAATTTATAACCAATAATGTCTTCTAGACCCATTTTTCTAATTCTTTTATATTAAGACTTATATGAGATTTATCTGTTGGAGGCCAGGGTGTGTCAATGCAGTAGTGTGCCCCAACAGAGTTTTTTCGCTCTAAAGCAGAGCGTGATATTAATATAGCTATAATTAGTAAGTTTCTATAATCTACATCTGTGTTATTATTTTTAATTGCCTGAAAGCTAGAAAGACCGCACTCAAGCAAATCTTCCATTAATGATAATTTTCTTACAATTCCAAGATCTTTAAAAATCCTGTCTTTAAGGTTTTTTATTTTAGCTTTATAATTTTTAGCTGTTTCTTCTAACTTAAATGTTTCGTTGGTTTTGTGTGTGAAATTTTTATCTTGCACATAATTAAAAACAGATTTAGCAGCTCTTGTTCCAAATACAAGCCCTTCTAGCATAGAGTTACTTGCTAGTCGGTTAGCCCCATGCACACCGTTGCACGCACACTCGCCACACGCAAAAAGTCCATTTATATTGGTTTTGCAATTAATATCGGTTTTTATGCCACCCATTGTGTAATGCGCAGCAGGCGATACTGGTATTGGTTCTTTGGTAATATCTAGACCATACTTTAGACATTCGTTATATATGGTTGGAAACCTCTTTTTAACAAAATTGCTATCAAGATGAGAAATATCTAAGTACACATGGTCTTTTAAGTTGTTTTGCATTTCTGAAAAAATACTTCTTGCTACAATATCTCTTGGTGCGAGTTCAAGTTGTTTGCTGTATTTTTCCATAAAGCGCTCGCCTTTATCGTTAATTAATATAGCTCCTTCACCGCGCATTGATTCAGATAGCAAAAAAGAAGGTGCTTTTTTGTAGTTTAGGGCTGTTGGATGAAATTGAACGAATTCCATATCTTCAACTATGCAACCAGCTAGAAATGCGCTTGCTATGCCATCGCCTGTGGTAATTGAAGGGTTTGTAGTGTGGTTGTATATGGCAGCATAACCGCCTGTTGCCAAAATGACAGATTTTGCGTAAATATACTCAAGCGTGTTGTTTTGTAAATTATGGAATTTTGCTCCCACAACCCTTTTGTTTTCGACAATCAAATCTAATAAACGATGATGCTCATTAATTTCTATATTTTCTGCATACGCTTTACTCAATAAAGTTCTTTCAATTTCAGCACCAGTTGCATCGCCATTTGCATGAAGTATTCTATTTACACTGTGTGCAGCTTCCCTTGTAAAATTTAACTCCCCATTTTCGTTTTTATCAAACTCGCAACCCCAGTCTATTAACTCTTTGACTCTATCTGGGCCTTCTTTAACCAAAATTTCAACACTTTTTTTATTACAAAGCCCAGCGCCTGCAACAAGTGTATCTTTTATATGTAAATCAAAAGTATCATCTTTTGATAAACAAACCGCTATACCACCTTGAGCGTAGTTTGTATTTGATTCTTTTGCACTGTCTTTTGTATATATAGCTATATCAAGACCGAAAGTGCAAAGTTCAATAGCAGCCCTAAGACCAGCAACACCGCTACCTATAACGATACAATCTCTCACTTAACTACTCCTATTTTTGTGTTTGAGCTAGGTGGCACTATATCTGTTTTTCTTCCACAACCTCCAAGCACCACACTCAACAATATCAGTACAATAATTAATTTTTTCATAGTATTGTTTTATTTAATTTGTAGTGTATTGTCAAGAAATTTGTTTGCTATATAGGTTTAAAAATATATAATAGCTTATAAATACATTCAATTTGAAATTACTACAAATTTAAAAGTTCAACTTGCCAATCTTGATTTACCCAAAGACCAATAATTGTTACATTATTAAACCAACTTGAAATTAACTTTATGCTGTCTTTTATTTGACTAATCTGGGTTTGTTTACTAGATGGGTTACCTGCGCAATCGTAATGCCCGACTACGGCTATTACACTTGATCCGTGTTTTTCAACCGAAATAGCAAGTCTTGCTTTAATAGATTCTACCAAACAATCGTTTTTATTGTCAGCAAGTATTTTTATTGGACCCGGCTCTGTAATCATATCAACAAATTTCGCGCTATAGCGTTGTTTCATCCAATTTATGACTGGCTCTTGGACTCTGCCATCCATACAGTTAACCGCACTGACAAACTCCATATAACCTCCATGAGTTAATTTTAATCAAAATATACAAAAATTTAATAAAATTTTCAAATATTTTTTTATACAATATTAAATTTTGTAACCTGTGGTTATTTTAATTATGCATTTTTACACACCGTATTTTTATATTGAAAATAAACTTAAAATGAACAAAACTTGCATAAAAAAATGCGTGTCAATAATTTTGTAAGTTCTTGTATTGACTTTTTTAAACAAATCTAATATATTTAATCAAAACTAAATTTGTGGATGTAAAATGAATATAACACCTGTTTTAGAAGACTATTTAGAAAGAATACTTATCATGCAAGAAGAAAGTAAAGTAGTAAGAGTGAAAGATCTGGCAAAATACTTTAAGGTGAAAGCTCCATCTGTTGTAGATGCAGTTTCAAAATTAAAAAAAGATGAACTTGTTGAGCAAGAGTCATACGGGTTTATTGTACTTACGCCAAAGGGCAAGGAACTTGCGCAAGAAGTTTACAAAAAGCACCTTCTTTTAAGAGACTTTTTGCATAAAGTACTGTATTTGAATGAAGAAGTTGCAGAAGATGATGCCTGCAAAATCGAGCACTATCTAAGTAAAGAAACAATTGGGCATATATTGGCGTTTATGAATTTTATCAAGTGTAGAGATGGTTTTCCAAAGTGGCTTAATAATTTTTACTATTTTGTTGATACAGGCCAAAGACCGCAAGATTGTAAGTGTGAAGATAAATAGGTTTTTTTAATTTAGTATCTAATTGACAAAATTAGCGCCTTTTGTTACAATGACAAAGATTTTTTTGCGAGCGTGGCGGAACTGGTAGACGCGCTAGACTTAGGATCTAGTACCGCAAGGTGTGGGAGTTCGAGTCTCCCCGCTCGCACCATTCATTAAAAGTATGATTGATTTTTTTATATTGGCTATATCATCTATAGCAGCAGGCGTGGCATTTTTTGTTTTATTTAAACTTTCAAAGCTAGATTCCCTTTTTTTAAAATTAGATCAGTTAAACAACTCACTGAATCAGATTGAAACAAGTTTAAAAGACGAATTATCTAGAACCAAAAACGATATAAATTCAAATTTTAATATGATGCTTAACAATAATGATAAGTTACTTGGTGCACTAAGTAGAGAAATAAGAGAAAAAATGGAAAATATCGAATCGATTGTTTCTAAATCACTTGTAGATATTTCTTTAAAGCATGAAAAACTCATTACATCCAACGAAGATAAGCTTGAAAAGTTTACACAAGAGCTAAAACTACAAACCCAAACTATAGATAAAAATTTGGACAATATAAGACACATAGTCGAAGAAAAATTAGAAAAAATTAGGCTTGATAACGAAAGTAAGTTAGAGCAGATGCGCCAGACTGTCGATGAAAAACTTCATGAATCGCTAGAGAAAAAATTAGGTGAATCTTTTAAGCAAGTCAGCGAAAGGTTAGAGATGGTTCACAAGGGTCTTGGCGAAATGCAGGCGCTAGCAAATGGTGTAGGCGACCTTAAAAAAGTTTTAACAAATGTAAAAAATAGGGGTATTTTGGGAGAATTGCAGCTTGAGAAAATACTTGATGACATATTGAGCCCAATTTTTTACGAAAAAAATGTTAAAACAAAACCCAACAGCGCTGAGGTGGTTGAGTTTGCCATTAAGTTGCCTTCAAACCGTGACAATGAAATTATGTGGCTGCCTATAGATTCTAAATTCCCTATTGAGAATTACCAGCGTCTATTAGAATATTATGAAACGGGCCAGACTAATCAGATTGTTAGCACTCAAAAGGCACTTGAGCAAAATATTAAGCAATTTGCAAAAGATATAAAGACCAAGTACATTGAGGTTCCATACACTACCGATTTTGGCATAATGTTTTTGCCTTATGAGGGTTTGTATTCTGAAGTATTGCGCATTGATGGTTTATTTGAATCCATAATGAGGGACTATAGGGTAGTAATAACAGGTCCAACTACTCTAGCGGCATTTTTAAATAGTTTGCAAATGGGTTTTAGAACGCTAACAATTGAAAAAAATGCTCACAAAATAATGGAAACGCTCACTCAGGTTAAAAAAGAATTTGAAAAGTTTGGTGATGTCTTAGAAAAAGCCCAAAGCAAAATAAAAGCTGCAGATAAAGACCTAGAGGATTTGGTAGGCGTTAGGACAAGAAAAATACAGCTTGCTTTAAAAGATGTCCAAGCGCCCAACAATGACTTTTTGCCATTAGATGATAGTTAATTTTATACTTGACAAAATAACAAAAAGTGGTATAGACTGGACCTAATAAATTAAAAAAAAGGGGGAAAAATGGATACAAAAATATCAGAGTTTTTTGAACATATTGAGCCGTCGTGTATTAGGAAAGCGGGTATTGTGTTTAGCCAAAGACAGTCTCAAAATCCAGCCGAAAATATAAAAGCCATAAATGTAGCAATTGGTAATGTATCTTTAACCACTCATCCGGCTATGCTTGAGAGATTTTTAAACCCAAAAGACGAAAATTTAATTAAGGGTATCTGGCGCTATACACAAACAGAAGGTATTGATGAAATAAATGATGCATTTAAAAATATCATAAGATCTTTTTTAAAACCAGAATGTAAACCAAATCTTTATAGTTTAGTTGATACTGGTGGCTCTCACATAATGAAGCTAGTAATGCTTGGTGTTTGTGGTAAATCGTCAAGTGGCGAAAAACCACTTTTAGTCTTAGATCCCGTTTATACAAATTATGTATCAATAGGTGAAGAACTAGGTGTAGGTATTATATCTGTAAATAGAAACTTAACACCAGATGGAATTTTTAGCGAAGTCAGCATAGATTATTTAGAAAATCTCATAGAAATGTATAAACCAGGCGGTATGCTTATAATTCCATACGATAACCCATCTGGCACATTAACCACACAAAAACAAATTAATGAATATGCAAAAGTTTGCATGAAGCACAATATGTTTTTGATTAGTGACGAAGCCTACCGTGGCCTTTATTATGTTGATGGGATTGATTATGCACCTTCGATATGGAATATCTCAGAACAAGATGTGAAAGGTATTGAAAGCGCAGGTATAAGAATAAGCATAGAAACGCTTTCTAAAGTTTTTAATGCATGCGGCTTAAGAATGGGTGCTTTAGTTACGGATAACAAATTATTTTTTGAACAGGCGCGCGCTGCAAATACAACATACCTTTGCCCGTCTGCAATAGACCAGTATATTGGAGGAGCATTAGCACATGAGTCTGCAAGCGACCTTCAAAATTGGGTTAAAAGTTTAAGAGATTACTATAAAAAAATACTAAAAAATCTATATACAAATTTTAAAAAACTTGACTCAAATATTATAGTAACTCAGCCTCAAGCTTCTATCTACTCTATTGTTGATGTAAGAAATATTGTAAAACCCGGTTTTGATATGGATGATTTTGTAATGTATTGCGCTAGTGAAGGTTTTATTGAAGTGTCTGGTCAGAAATTTACACTTTTAGTTGCTCCTGTGAGAGGTTTTTATAAAAATCAAAATGTATTTGCCAATACACAAGCAAGGATTGCCTGTGTGGTTAGCGAAAGCGAGATGGAGCTTATACCTTATTTGTTTGTTGAATTGATAAGAAAATATGAGCAAAAAAGACAATCTCGTTTAAAAGTTTCAAATCTCTAAAGCTTAGGCTTTAATATGCTTTGTAATAATTCCGCCAGTTGCCTGAGAAATGGGGTGCACTATAATAAATGCACCCTCGTCCATATCAAAAATTAATTTTTTTAATTTTATCATTTCTAAGCGCGTAACGACACATGAAAGAGATTCTTGTTCTGAACCAGTGAAACCTCCATATGTTTTATAAACCGTTACACCTTTTTTGAATTCGTGTATAATCATATCTTTAATTTCTTGGCTTTTGTCTGATATAATAATCATATTATTGTATTCTTCTATGCCGTATATAACAAAGTCCATTGTTTTGTAAGCACTAAAGTAAGCCAAAATTGAGTATAGCGCTTTATCAATGCCTAAAAAAAATGAAGCACTGATAAATATTAGTATATTTAAAAATAGTATAATATTGCCCACCGTTACAGATAATTGTTTGCCTAAAACTACAGCCATTAATTCAGTGCCATCCGATATACCACCATTTTTTACAACCAAGCCAACTCCGGCACCCAAAAAAAATCCACCAAATGCAGCACTTAGTAATTTATCGTGCGTAATAGTTGGGAAATTGATAAAAAATACAAAAAAACCTAGCAATAAGATAGCAAAAATACTTTTTATCATAAATAACCTTGAGATGCTAAAATAGCCAAATATCAAAAATGGTGTATTAAGGATAATTATTAACAAGCCTAAATCAATATGTGTTGTAAAATGAATCAACATTGAAATACCAGTTATACCACCATCTATAAACTCATTAGGCAATAAAAAACTTTTTATACCAAAGCTTTCTACTAATACACCAAAGGTGATTAAAGAAAAACTACCTAAAATGTTTAGAAGGTTGTTTTTGCTCAACTAATCCTCTGTTTGGCTCAATTTTTTGGTTTGATCTGCAATTAATAGTGCTTCAATGAGTTCATCAAGCTCTCCCTCAAGTATCTGGTCAAGTTTGTATAAAGTCAGATTTATCCTGTGGTCTGTTACGCGTCCTTGTGGGAAATTGTATGTTCTAATACGCTCTGACCTATCCCCACTGCCAACTTGGGCTTTCCTTGCTTGTGCAATTTGTGATTCTTGTTGGCTTCTGTAAAAATCAGAGAGTCTTGCATATAAAATTTTCATTGCTTTGTCTTTATTTTTGTATTGAGATTTTTCGTCTTGGCAGGTAACTACAATACCAGTCGGTATATGGGTTATTCTTACCGCAGAATCAGTAGTATTTACATGTTGACCACCAGATCCTGATGATCTATATACGTCAATTCTCAAATCATCAGGGTTAATATTTACCTCAACATCATCAGCTTCTGGCAACACTGCAACTGTTGCTGCTGATGTATGAATTCTGCCTTGAGATTCAGTAATAGGTACCCTTTGAACCCTATGTGTGCCACTTTCAAATTTAAATTTAGAGTAAACCCCTTTCCCTCTAATATTTGCTATTATTTCTTTTATCCCGCCTGTATCTGATAAACTTTTTTCTAAAATTTCTACCTTAAAATTTTTATTTTCTGCATATCTAGTATACATCCTAAATAAATCCTGAGCGAAAAGTGCCGCTTCTTCACCGCCAGTACCCGCTCTGATCTCTAATATTATATCTTTTTCGTCTAAGGGATCTTTAGGCAATAACATAAATTTAAGCTCATCCATTAACTGAGAGCTTTTTATTTCAAGCTCCTTTATTTCTTCTTTAGCCAATTCTTTGAGTTCGCTGTCTTTTAAGAGTTCTTCATTTTGCTTTATCTGATCTTGAAGTTTAGTGTATAACCGATATTTTTCAACAACTGGTGCAATTTTTTTTAGTTCTTCATTTAGAGTTTTTAGTTTTTCATAGTTGTTTAATACCTCTTGAGAACTCATTTGTTCTTGGATTTCATTGTATTTTTTTTCCAAAGCTTCTAACTTGTCTATCATCTATCCCTCTACCCTTAACTCCATTAATTTATTTTCTTCTATTAACTCAAGATCTTCAAATAACTGACAATTACCATTTGAAAAACACAAAACGCTTTTTGCTTTTTTAGAATATCTTAAAACAATTTTTGATGCAAGCATTTTTTCATTTTGCGTAGATTGTTTTAGAAATATAGCGCAAGTTCCAGGAGAATCTTTTGTTTCAAAAAAATCAAAAATATTTTTGTAACTGGCAATTATATCAAATTCATTTTGTTGACGGGCAACAATAAGCAAATTATCATTAATTTTAAAGTGTCTTCCGATATGGGCTAGTTTATAATGTTCTAGTAAATCTAAATCTAGGAAATTTCTAAGCCTATTTGCAAAGTACGGTTCAGTTAGTAAGCATCCACCAGATGGTGTTTCAAAGCGCTCAATATTAAAAAGTTTAGCAAGCGCAAGCTGGGGTTTCCTGGATCTGCCAGATATTGCATATAGTTTGCTTCTATCAACAATGCCTTCTATCTCAGCTAATGTAGGAGGGAGTAATTTAGCAGATAGTGGTCTTAATACGAGATTTTCAAGCTGTGATTTTTTTTCAATAAGAAGTATATTTGCTTTATTTCTTTGACTAAATGGGCGTTGGCTCAATACTTCTCCTGTTATGATAAAAGAAGCACCTAAGTTTTCCATAAGTTTTTTGGCCTCGCTAAACATCATAATTCGACAATCAAGGCATGGGTTTAAATTTTTGCCAAAGCCATAAGTGGGGTTTTTTAAAATGTTTAAATATGCATTATCAATTTCTGCTACATATAGTTTTATATTAAGTTTTTCTATGTTATCCTGTAAGGATTTTATATCTTTTTTATAAAATGGTGTATTTATAAAAAGCGCTGACACTTCAAGACCAAGCCTTAGTGCTATATGCAAAGCAAGTAAGCTATCTAAACCGCCTGAGTATAAAACTATAGCTTTATTGTTCATCAGATAGTATTCTTTCGACCTCTTGATCGGTTAGTTGATGAAAGTCTTCATAATACATACCAACGCTGAAAAAGGGATCATTAGAAATAATTAAAGCGATAACTGTTGCCATTTTATTTAGTATTTTAAAAGTATCCTGTGCTACTACACCTGTTGCCACTAGAATTTTTTTGGGATGAAATTGTTGTATATCTTTGATGGCTGCCATCATTGAAAGGCCTGTGGCTATGCCATCATCTACTAAAATAACGATTTTTGATTCAAGGTTTGGTAGTGGTTTTTTCCTGTATTTATTTATATAAAAATTAATTTTGCTCTTAATGTTCTCGATTGTAGCTTTTGTAATTAGACTTGAAAAAGAAGGATTAACTAAAATTTCACCAAATTCACCAATAGCCCCAATAGCGAATTCTTCGTCTTGCGGGTGTGGTATTTTTTTTGAAATGTAAATATTAAATTCTAGATTGAGTGTTTTTGCTACAATCGAAGCTATTGGTACACCACCGCGGGGTAGGCCAAGTACGATAGCAGGTTCTTTCTTTATCTCATCTTTTAATTTTTCTGCTAATTCTATGCCTACTTGTTCTCTGTTTTTAAAGCGCAATTTCATAAATATCTTCCAAATCTCTGTATTGTTCATTATAGTCCATACCAAAACCAACTAAAAAGCCTTTTTTAACATCAAACAATTTAAAATCAGGTTCAATATTGATTATTCTACTTTCTTTTTTATCTATTGCTACGCATATATAAACGATTTTTGCGCCCATTCCTAAAATGTAATCCTTGACTTTAGATATTGTTTGACCTGTGTCTAGAATATCGTCAATTAATAAACACACTTTGCCTTTAACATCTAAAGTTGGCTTTTTAAGCCATTTTAATTGTTCGCTTTTATTATACTCATAACTTTTTACACCAATTGATTCGTAATTATATTCAAACTCAAAATACTTAGATAGTTTATCAAAAAATGGTTTTGCGCCTTTTTCTATATAAAATACAGCTATTTGTTTATTTTTAAACGCATTATTGATTTGGTTAGAAACTTCACCTATGCGACGATCTATATCGTTTTTATCTATAATTTTTTTAAGGTTCATAACACTCCAGCAACCTCTGCATTGCACTTTGGACACTTGTTGCCTAAAATAGCATTTTTTATTATAGCAAAACCGCTGCGTTCAATCAACAACTCTCCGCAATTGTAGCAGTATGTATTTTCAAGATTGCTTTTTGGTATATTGCCACCATAAACATACCTTAAACCAACAGACTTTCCAATTTCACAGGCTTTTTGAATGGTTTTAATGCTTGTTGGAGGTATGTTTGTTAATTTGTATGTGGGATAAAATGCGCTTATGTGCCATGGTATGTTTATGTCTATAGATTTGATAAATTTAGCTATTTTCTCAATTTCATCATCGTCTGTATTTAGTGTAGGTATAAGCAGTGTAGTTATCTCAACCCAAATACCTTTTTCTTTTGATTGTTCAATAGAGTTCAAAACAGGTTTTAGTCTGCCACCTGCGATTGTTTTGTAAAAAGATTCATCCATAGACTTTAAATCTATATTAACTGCATCGATTAAACCTGCCATTTTGTCCAAGGCTTGTTTTGTGAAAAATCCGTTAGTAACGAAAACATTTTTCAAGCCCTTTAATTTAGCATTACGTGCACAATCTATGGCATATTCAAAAAAAACAGTAGGTTCTGTGTATGTGTATGAAATTGAGCTACAATCTAAAAACATAGCATCAGATACCACATTGTTTACAGAATAATACTTTCCAGCTGGCTCATCATGATAATACATATATTGACTAATTTCGTAATTTTGACAATTTAGACATGTAAAATTACAACCAACCGTGGCAATAGAATAGCTTTTAGAGCCAGGCAAAAAGTGGTATAGAGGCTTTTTTTCAATTGGGTCAACTGCTTGAGCTATGACTTTTTCATAAACCAAACTGTAGAGTTTACCGTTGATATTTTTCCTTACTCTACAAATTCCCACCTGATTTTCTTCAATTACGCACCTGTGAGCACATAGATCGCATCGTACCCTTTTATTATTTAATTGTTTATATAGATACGCTTCTTTCATATTTGACTCCTTATAAAATTGGTAAACTTATTTTAAATATAGTACCGTTTTCGTCGCTTTCAACATCAACAGTTCCACCATGCAGGTTTATTATATTTTTTACAACAGGCAAAGCTATACCTTTTTTGGTAGATCCACCAGAAACGAATGGCTCAAATATGTTGTTTAAAATGGCCTGAGGGATCACATGCTGTCTGTTTGAAATTTCTATAATAAGTATTTTCTTGTTAGAAATTGTTTTTTCGTATGATTGTATATAAATTATCGTTGGTTCTTTTCGTGCTTCAATTAGACTATCTATAACATTGTTAATTGCCACTGTAAATTTTTTTTTATCCAGTTTGACAAATTTTACATGCTCATCCATGTTAACGCTGAAATTTAAATTTCTTATTCTTTTTTTAAAATCTGCAATTATTTCATTAAACAAGGCTATAATGTTAACATCTTCAAATACCATTTTCCCGTCTGATATTTGCAGCACATTGTTTAACACAACATTGAGCTTTTTGCTTTCATTTTTAATTTTTTCGATATATTTATCAATATCTTCGATTTTGCCTTCTTTGATTTTTCTATCAAGAATATCTGCTATACCACCAATAGACATTAATGGATTTTTTAACACATGCGACATATCTTCTGTGAAGGTTTCTAATATTTTTCTTTTTTCCTGCTCTATTAATTGTTTTTGCAGTGAGTCTATTTCCTTAATGTATTTTGTGAGCTGTAGATTTTTTTCTTCGAGTTCATTTTTTAAGTTTTCTCTGATAATAGAATAATATGCCACATACTCGCTAATAACACCAGAAGGCAAAGCTATTATAAAAAGTGGTATAATTTTATAAACTAAATCTAATGTGTTAAAAGATACACTTATGCCAAGGTACAATATAAAGACACTAGAAGCTAAAGCAAGGAAAAGCCCGTAGTAAAGGCCAAGCAGTATTGAGGCTATAGAGATTATAACGAAGTATCCGCTGTAGAACACGCTGTAGATGCCACCTGTATTATACATAAAGTATGTAATAACAAATTGATCTACAAAAAAAGTAAAAAAACAAAATAGATGGCAGTATTTACTATCGATTGTTATTCTAATTATGTAAAAAAGAATGTAAATATAAATCAAGCCCAAAAAGATATAATAAATTAAATCATTGCTTTTTGCATTATACATGCACCAAAACACAGCGGCAACAGTAGATATTATTCTAATAAATAGTATTATAAAGTTTAAGTATACAGGTGGTATCATGCGGTCAATGTATTCTATTCTCATTTTCCTTGCAAATTCACCTAAAAAAAGTAATATAATGATAGCATTATTTGAAGAAAGTGTCAACGAGGGTTGTAGTAGTGTTTTTCAAAAAAGAAAGTAATCTATCTTACATAGATAGCCTTAAAAATATAGCAATAAATCTCTTAAAGTTATTGAAAACAGATGATGCTAGTCTAAACGATGCTATTGAGAAATACATAAATCTTATAAAGAGCATAAAAGATGAAGATAGCATGAATAAAATACGCGAATCAATCGTGAATTTTTCTATAAAATACGGTGACTACTTAGATAACAAGAAAAAACAAAATGACTACCTAATAAAGACTATCATAAATTCTCTATCGCAAATTGCAAAAGACTATGATCCATCAAAGCACTGGCAAGAGAGTTTTCAAAATATCAAAGAGTTGTTGAAATCCGAAATTACATACTCTGTGCTTGAAAATATCAATACTATCCTAAAAAATCTCTTATTTTCAACAAAAGACACAAAGGAGCTTGTTTATAAAGAATTGTCAGAAATAATATTTTCTATGCTGGATGTAGCTGTAGAACATGAAAAAGCTTCAGAATACAAAAAGGAGCTTTTGGCACTTAAGAAAGAAATATACTTTAACAGTTCACTTTTAAATACATATTCAGTAAGAGAAAGCATAAAAAAACTAATAGAAAAGAAAGAAAAACTAGAAGACGAATACTTTAATCAGCTCCAAGAAAAGTTAAAACAAGCGGTAAAAGCCCTAACATATGTTATGAATACATTTACAAAAGATATAAACAATTATGGTGATATTTTTCAAACACACATTGACCAAATTGACAGCCTTGTTAATGTAGAAAATATAGATGTAGATGAAATGAGTAAAAAGCTCATAGGTGTAGCAATAAAAATTAAAGAAAGTACAGTTTCTATGAATAACAAGATTAAAATACTAAGCGAAACCATCCAAAAATCAAAACAAACAATAGAGGAATTACAGAACAAGCTAAAAGAGGCACAAGAAAACTTAATTATTGACCCGCTTACAAAAGTTTATAACAGAAGGGGTTTGTGGCATTTTCTTGGGTATGAAATAGAAAAAGCTAGACGCTATGGTAAGAATTTATCGATTATAATGTGCGATTTGGATAAGTTTAGCGATATTAATAATACTTACGGCCATCAAGTCGGTGACAAAGTTTTGGAAGCTTTTGCAGGTACTGCTAAATCTTTATCTAGGGGTTCTGATATTGTAACACGATATGGTGGTGAAGAGTTTTTAATACTTGTTCCTGAAGCCAATTTAGAGCAAGCCTATAAGTTTGCTGAAAAAATCAGGACAGAAACAGAAAAACTAAAATTCAAATACAAAGATAAAGAGTTTCATATCACTGTTAGTTTAGGTGTTTCGCAGTTTAGACCAAAAGATACAGCAGAATTATTTATTGAGAGAGCAGATAAAGCGCTTTATGAAGCAAAAAAAACAAGAAATACCACAGCAAAGGAGACTGTATGACAAGACTAGAGAAAATTTTTAATCGAGTAAATGAGATTGGTGCTGATTGTTTTGTATCGTTTGACAAATCTGACCTACTTTATTTTACGCAGGTAGACGGTGATGGTATTTTGTTGATTATCGAGAAAAAACCTATCATATTTGCAAATAAACTTTCATATGAAGCAATAGTAAATCAAAAACCTCATGCAGAAGTAATACAAGCTTCAAATGGAGTACAAGAGGTTCAAGAGTATTTAATAGAAAACAAAATCCATTCAATTGCTCTAGATTTAAAAAGTACAAACGCTCGTAATTTTGAAACATTAAGAAAAAATTTTGAGATAAAAGACGCAACAGATTTTTCTAAGCAAATCAGAATGATTAAAGAGCAAAGTGAGATAAACTCAATAAAAAGGGCTGCTTTAATTGCGCGTAATGCCTTTACAAAAGTTTATTCATTGATTAAAATAGGCATTAGCGAAAAAGAGCTTCAAATTGAGCTAGACTATCAAATGCTTAAACATGGAGCCCAAAAGAACGCTTTTGAAACAATTGTTGCAAGCGGGGTCAATACATCATTTCCCCATCACAGACCAACAAATAAAAAAATAGAAGATGGAGATTTTTTAATGATAGATTTTGGTGCTTGTGTCGATGGGTATAATAGCGATTGCACATATACATTTCTAATAGGTGATCGCACAGATGAAAAAAGAGATTTTTACAATGCGCTTTTTTATGCTCAGACGCATCAGAGGGAGTCTGTTGCTCCCAATAGAACAAAAGCTAAAGATATTGATAAAAGGGCACGCGATGAACTTGCAAAATACGGTCTTGATAAGTACTTTATTCACTCAACGGGTCATGGTGTAGGGCTTGATATTCATGAGCTGCCCAATATTGATCCGTCAAACGATACGCTTATTGTGCCAAATATGGTTTTTACAATTGAGCCAGGCATATACATACCTGGCAAATACGGCGTTAGAATTGAGCAAACAATTTTAGTTAAAGAAAACGATGTTGAAATATTAGGTTATGCACCATTTATGGAAATTATCTAAAGGAGGAGTTGATGCTTAGCACAAATGAATTTAAAAAAGGCTCTAAAGTTGAGATAGATGATGAGCCATACGAGATTGTAAGCTATGAACACATTAAACCAGGCAAGGGTCAGGCGTTTGTTAGGGTAAAACTAAAAAATTTAAAAACTTTAAATGTTGTTGAAAAAACTTTCAAATCAGGAGTTAAAATACCAAAAGCTGATGTAGAAGAAAAGCCTATGCAATTCCTCTACCAAGACGAACATGGCTATCACTTTATGGATAATTCAAACTATGAAGAATATGTAATACCAAAAGATGTGATTGAAGAAGAAGCCAAATTTTTGCAAGAAAACAAAGATGTTTTTGTTTTACTTTACAAAAATTTACCAATTGGTATATCTTTGCCAAATTTTGTTGAGTTAAAAGTTATAGAAACAGAGCCCGGTTTTAAAGGAGATACCGCTGCAACGGGTACAAAACCAGCTGTGCTTGAAACAAATGCAACTATTCAGGTTCCTTTCTTTATAAAAGAAGGCGATATAATAAGAATTGATACACGCACAGGGGAGTATGTTGAAAGAGTAAACAAATAAATGACAAGGCCAATTCGTACACTAACAATTATTAGTCTATCGCATTTAGTTAATGATTGGTACTCGCTTTTAATACCGCCAGCTATTCCTTTATTAAAAGCTGTTTATCATCTTAGCTATGTTCAAAGTGGTGTGCTTGTTAGCACACCTTATATTGTTAGTGCAGTTTTGCAGACATACATTGCTTATATGGCAGAAAAAAAGGCAAAAAGGGTGTTAGCTCTAAAATTAGGATTTTTAACACTGAGCTTGTCTTTTATTGTTTTTTACTTTTCTAATTCGTTTTTATTTATGGTGTTATCAGCTTTGTTTATCGGTATAGGGCTTAGTATTTACCACCCGCAAGGTATGGGACTGCTTGCAAATGTATTTAAAACACAAAAAGGTATGGCATTAGGTGTAAACGGTATAGGTGGTGCTATTGGGTTTTTTTTAGCACCAGTTAGTATGGGCTATTTATTATCAAGATTTGGTTTAAAAGCTTTTCTTATTGTTGCTGTACCGGGTTTTTTGATTGTAGCTATATTAATGCTTTGCAAGCAAGAAGAAAAGCCTCTTTCTATTACTTTAAAGCATGCTTTTTCAAAAGAGCTTATCTTGGTGGGTTTTGTTGCAATGGTATCACCTTTTTTTTCAAGAGGTATTTCTGCATTTTTACCTGCTTATTTTTACAGTAAAGGCCAAAATATACTTGATGCTAACCTCATGGCTAGCGTTATGTTACTTGCAGGTATTATTGCACAGCCTCTTGGTGGTAAATTTTCTGATAAATTTGGTAGAAAAGGGGTGATATTTGTAAGTTATATATTAATGGCTTTATTTTTAGTATTATTTTTGATATTTCCAAATTTAGTGTTGCTTTTTTTGTTAGGTTTTGTAACAAGCGTATCAATACCTGTAAGGCATGCTTTAGCAGCCGAAGTGGGCGGAAAATCAATGAACACAAATATAGCTGTAAGCTATACTATGGTTATGGTAGGCGCTTCTATTGCTCCTATTTTAATAGGCTTTTTGATAGATAATTTTGGGTTTAATATTGCTTTTGGTATAAATACGGTCATTGCGCTTGGGGGTGCTTTTTTATTGTTTTTTGTTAAACCAAGAAATCAAGTCTTGACAAATTGATCAAATTGAACACAATACTTAAATTACTGTTGGGCGGTTAGCTCAGTTGGGAGAGCGCATGCTTCGCACGCATGAGGTCGGGGGTTCGAATCCCCTACTGTCCACCATTATAAAGATTATTTAGCGATTTTTTATTTATAATAATTTTCGTATTGTGTATTTGCAAAAATTTTATTTTCAGATAATATACTATGTATGAAAAAAAGTTTTAATCTTATATTTATTGTTTTGATTATTTTATCAATGACATTTGCTCTAAGGGCAAGTAACAATATGCTCTTTACAATGGTGCCTTTGCTTGGTAAGTATGATTTGGGCTTTACTACAGCACAAATTGGGATTTTAAGTGCTTTGTTTGGTGTTTTTCCTTTTTTGGTAAGCGCTTTTTTAAATGCTAAGCTAAAAAGTTTGACAAGAAAGAAATTTTTTATTTTTTCAGCTTTTTTATATTTTTTAAGCTTTGTAATGTTTTATTTCTCAAATAAAACAAACATTTGGTTTTTAGTTTCAATTGCGGGATTTTCTTTAGGTGCTTTAATGCCAAACATAATAACAGCAGCGGGATTATGTGAAGATAAAGCTAAAAGAGAGCGTATTCTTGCGATATACACAATAACACTTAGTACCTCGTTAATTATTGGTCCAATTATAGAATCTTTTTTGCTAAAAATTGTTAATTTAAGGGAATCTTTTTTGGTTTTTTCTATTTTACCTTTTATTGCTTTTATATATTCTTTTTTTATCCAATTTCCAGATGAATCAAAAGATGTGGATGAAAAAGTTTCAGTAATAAAAAACCCATATTTCCTATCTGCAATACTTAGTATTTTGATTTACAATATACCTTTTGCAGCGCTAATTGCTTTTGGAGGTATTTACGCTAAAGATGTGTTTGGTCTTGATATTTCTACAATTAATCTGTATTTTAGCTTATTTTTTAGTGCTTCTTTTTTGGGTAGGTTATATCTTGTTATAAAACCGCCAACAAAAATTTTTCACGATATGATAATTTCTGGTATTCTTACTATTATAGGTATAATCCTTATGATTATTTCAAACTCTGCTTTAGTTTTTGCAATTTCTTTGTTTATCTTAGGCTTTCCTCATGGTTTTACATTTGTTTTATCCCTTATTAGCCTATCAAGGGGTTTTGATATAAAATTTAGAAATAAAGCAAACAGCTACTTTTTTTCCCTTGTAAATATTATAGGTACACTCACCCCATTAATTTTTGGCTATATATTGCACTTTATCAATGTTAAAATGCTCTTTTATCTTTTACTGCCTTTTGCTGTAGTGTTTTTAAGCCTGCTCGTTATAAAGTTAAAATCCTCCAAATTAATTTAATCTTTTTCAGCTTTTCTATTAATAGCTGCTTGTGCGCAAGCAAGTCTTGCAACTGGTACCCTATAGGGTGAGCAACTAACATAATCAAGACCTATAGAATGAACAAACTCGATAGATTCTGGGTCTCCCCCGTGCTCGCCGCATATACCAAGCCTTAAATTTTTATTGCTATTTTTGCCTTTTTCTACAGCAATTTTCATAAGAGCGCCAACGCCATGCGCATCAATAGTTTTAAAAGGATCCTCTTTTAATATACCTTTTGATAGATAATCAAACAAGAATTTGCCTGCATCGTCTCGACTAAAGCCAAAAGTCATTTGTGTTAAGTCATTTGTGCCAAATGAGAAAAAGTCAGCATCTTTAGCTATTTGGTCTGCAACAACACAGGCTCTTGGGACTTCTATCATTGTGCCCACTAAATATTTTAGTGGCATATTGCTTTGTTTTATTAAATCATCGGCTGTTTGTTTGATAATATTTTTTAAATATTTTAATTCTTCATCAATACCGACAAGCGGTATCATAATCTCTGGAAAGCACTCAATGTTTTCTGCTTTTAACTCTAAAGCTGCTAAAATAATTGCTTTGGTTTGCATTATAGCAATTTCCGGGTATGTAATGGTGAGCCTACAACCTCTGTGACCAAGCATTGGGTTAAATTCATGGAGACTTTTAATTGTATCTGTAAGGTTGTCAACAGTGATATTTAAATTTTTTGCTACTTCTTTTATAGCATCATCAGTTTGCGGCAAAAATTCGTGCAGCGGCGGGTCAATGAGCCTTATTGTTACCTCAAGCCCCTGCATAGTCTTAAAAAGAGCTTTGAAATCTTCTTTTTGCATAGGCAATAGTTTATCTAATGCTTTTTGCCTGCTTTGAGTGTCTTTTGCAACTATCATTTCTCTTACGATGTTTATTCTGTCTGGTGCAAAAAACATATGCTCTGTTCTGCAAAGACCAATGCCTTTTGCGCCAAATTCAAGCGCTACTTTTGCATCCTGCGGTGTATCTGCGTTTGCCCTAACATAAAGCCTGCTTGTCTCATCTGCCCATTGCAGGATTTGTGCCAAATCTTTATCTAGTCCAGTAGGTATGAGCGTTTTTATTTCACCCAAAAAAACTTCACCGGTTGATCCATCAATGCTGATTGTATCAAATTCTTTAACAACTGTGCCATTTGCTATAAATTGAAGGTTATTGTAATCTATAACAATGTCTTCGCATCCCACTACAGCGCTTTTGCCCATACCACGTGCAACAACTGCTGCATGGGATGTCCTGCCACCTTGAGCGGTAAGTATTCCAGCGGCGGCAGCCATACCGGCTACATCTTCTGCGCTTGTTTCGTGCCTTACAAGTATAACTGGCTCTTTAGAGCCAAATTTTTCCGCCTTTTGTGCACTAAAGACTACTTTACCGCAAGCTGCCCCAGGTGATGCCCCAAGACCCTTTGCAATTAATTTTGCTTGTGCTTTTGCTTTTTCGTCAAAAAAAGGATGAAGTAGCTGGTCAATTTGGTCTGTACTTACTCTTGATATAGCTTCTTGTTTTGTTATTAAGCCTTCTTCTACCATATCTTTTGCAACCTTAACAGCTGCTTTAGCGGTTCTTTTTGCAGAGCGTGTTTGGAGCATGTATAGTTTTTTGTGCTCGACTGTAAATTCCACATCCTGCATATCTTTATAGTGCGATTCTAATATGTCGAATATCTTTAATAATTCGTCATAGGCTTCTTGCGAAATTTGTTTTAAATAATCAAGAGAGTAGGGGGTTCTAATACCTGCAACAACGTCTTCTCCTTGAGCATTAACTAAAAATTCACCAAATCGCCTTTTTTCTCCTGTAGAGGGGTCTCTTGTAAAAGCCACACCTGTGCCACTATCATCCCCCATATTGCCAAAAACCATACTGACTACACTAACAGCCGTACCAAGTAAATCGCTATCTTTTATTTTATTAATGCGCCTGTAGTCTATTGCTCTTTTATTCATCCATGAATTAAATACTGCATCAATGGCTATCCAAAGTTGCTTTTCTGGTTCTTGAGGAAAGGATTTATTTTGCGCTCTGTATATTTTTTTATACTCATCAATAAGCCACTTTAAGCCTTCAATGCTTATTTCATGATCAAACTTTACATTTTCTTTTTTCTTTATTTCTTTGATTTTGTCTTCAAACAACTCTTTATCAATACCAAGAGCCACATCACCAAACATCTGAATGAATCTTCTATAGGAGTCAAGCGCAAAGCGTTCATTGTTGGTTGACTCAGCAAGTGCAATAACTGTTTTATCGTTTAGACCCAAATTTAGTATTGTATCCATCATACCAGGCATTGAGATTTTTGCGCCAGATCGCACAGAAACAAGCAAAGGGTTTTGATTATCGCCAAATTTTTTACCCGTTTCTTTCTCTAATCGTTTTAAATTATACTCTACCTCTTCTTTTAGAGAAGGTGGGTAAGTTTTGTTGTTTTTGTAATAATAATCGCACACTTCAGCACTAATTGTAAAACCAGGCGGTACGGGAATTTTTGCAAGAGCCATTTCTGCTAAGCCTGCACCTTTGCCGCCAAGAATGTCTTTCATTGAACCATTGCCTTCTGCAAAACCATTGCCAAAAAAATATACAAAACGCATATATACACCCCTTCAAAAAGTATGTTTAGTAAAAAACATAGATGATAAAGTGTTTAATGTCAAGTTTTTTAATGCTTGACAAAAAAAAATTATTGTAATATTATAAAAAAAGATTGCTCCTCTGTAGCTCAGTCGGTAGAGCAGCTGGCTGTTAACCAGCGGGTCGGGGGTTCGAGTCCCTCCGGGGGAGCCAAATTTTTTGCTACTTTTGAGCCCACTAAAACCTTGTTTAATTCTTTTTAGTTATTGTAAAAGTAGGAGTATTTACAGCCATTATAGCATCTCTACCAAAATAAATAAGTGAAATAATTGGAAATAATTTGCAAATTTGACTTTGTAAAAAGAATGTGATATAAGGTTTTCCATTATTTTTGATCTTTTAGGGGGAATGTGTATTAAGTCAAAGCATAAAGGTTTGCTTGAAATGTTTTTTGCCACATTTATATGGGGTTCTATACCGCTTTTTTCTATCTGGTGCGCATTGCCGTCTTCCGGTTTTTGTCTTTTTTAGAGTGCTTTTTGCTTTTCCATTTATGTTTTTTTATTCTATAAAGCGTTTTGGGTTTAAAGAGCTTTTAAAAGCTAAACCTATATTGCCTCTCATTTTATCTGGCATTGTTTTATCTCTAAACTGGATATTTTTCTTTTGGGCTATCAATATTACCGATATTGCAACGGCTGTTGTGCTTTATTATTTTGGTCCTGTTTTTACTATTATTCTTGCTGTGATATTCTTAAAAGAACCTTTAAACAAGACCCTCGTTTTTGCAATTATAGTAGCCTTTGCAGGTGCTTTTTTAACCTTTGCTCCATCTATAAAACCTGGTGGTTTTTGTTTTTGGTGTTTTTATTGCTTTGACTTCAGGCCTTTTATACGGTCTTTTGGGGTTTATTTCGAAGATAGCCACATCTAGTCACTCTTCAGTGAAAATAACAACCTATCAAATATTTATCTCTATATTTTTTACATCTCCCTTTGTTTTTTTCTTCAAATTTAGCTTAAATTTGTATGTTATTTTACTCCTTATTGTAACAGGCATTGTTCATACGGCTTTAGCTTTATTTTTGTGGTATGATTCACTAAATTATATAAAGGTTTCAACGAGCGCAGTATTTTCCTATCTCGACCCTTTCTTTGCTATAGCTTTGGGTTTTATATTTTTGGGTCAAAAACCAACACTTATGCAGATTGCAGGCCTCATACTAATTTCCATTTCTGGCATAATGGTTTCTTTAAAGGAAAGCGCTCAATGAGCTATTTGGCGTGTTGTATAGACACATACTTGCCATAAATTTTAATTTGTTGCCTTTAATAAGTTTTAAGACTTTTTCAACTGACATAAAGTACCTCCTTATTATTTATCATTGCAATATTTTAGTTAAAAAGCCAAAGGTCTGTGTATAGTTTTTTGGTGTTTGTGTTTGCACAAAAGCATCTCTTAGTATAGCTGATGTGTCTATTTCTTCTTTGTTTATTTCATCAGAATACTCAATCAGCCATTCTTTAATCATACTCTCATCTACTTCAATGTGAAACTGCAAGCCTACCGCTTTATTGTAAACAAAGCCTTGATTTTGATATGTATCTGAAGTAAATGCGCAAACAGCGCCCTCTGGTAAATCAAATGTATCGTTGTGCCATTGAAACACTTTAAAGCTGTCTGGAAAATTATCAAAGTATGGATGTTTTTTGGCTTTTTTTACATCAAAAAACCCAATCTCTTTAATATGGCCTTTGTATACATTTGAGCCCAAAACCCTTGCAAGCATTTGAGAGCCAAGACATATCCCAATAAGCGGGATATTTGCTTTTAGAGCGTACTCCATAATTTTAAACTCATAATTTAGGAATGGGTATTTATCCTCTTCATATGCTCCCATATAGCCGCCAAGCACCAGTACTAAAGAGTAATTTTCAAGCGGCTCTTCTAAGAGCTGTCCTTTTGGTGTATCAAGGTAGTGTATTTGATAGCCCATATTGTAGTATAAAACTTCACCCAGCAAGCCTGCATGTTCAATTTTAACATGCCTTATGGCAAGCACTTTAGCCATATAACACTCCTTTCTTACAAAGAAGAAGCGTTATGCTTCTTCTTTTATTTGGATACTTGGAGATGGATGATGGGTTATTTAAAATATTATGCCCCCTTCAATGCCCAGTCTGTATTGATTTGCCTTATTGCCATCTACTCCAAACCCGCTTCCTTCTAAATAATTATTTATGCGCACATAAGAAAAATCAACCCTTGCAAACAAATACTTGTATTTGTACATAGGCGTTAGGGTAAAACTCAGAGCTTTTGAAGAAGGCCCGTAGCCTATTAAATCGGCATTGGCGCTGTTTGGGTTATTTGTGGATTTGTTGAAAGCGTATTCAAGTCTTGCGCCCAAAGAAAATTTATCATTGATTTGATAGTCTGCAAAACCAGCTAATCCATAAGCTGCAGCTGAATCACTAAAACCTGCTTTAGAACTTTTAGGAGAATAAACGTATAGCAAATCAGAACCCAATGTTAGCTTTCCTGCAGTATAGGATGCTATAAGGTCATACTCCTGTTTGTTTGCAATGCTTGCTGTATCATTTGCGGGTGTATTTTTATTTGGTATGAGAACATTAAATGATGTTGAAAAGCTTCCTAAGGTGAGCCCAACAGAACCCTCTAGTGCTAGCTTATCCTTAGAGTAGAAACCATCGTTTGCCCCCGCTTTTAGTGTTAATGGTCCTGCTGTTACTATCGCCCTTACGCCCCTTGAGATTACAGGCTCCATGTTCCACACAAGGCCTCTTTGTATGTTTATGTTTTGATAGGTGAATGCCGATTCATACCCTATAATAGTAGGCAGTTTTCCTGCTTGGATCGATAGATGACAAGTAGGGTCAAGCTCAACATAGGCAATGGGCAGTGGCCCAAAAAGACCTGTGTTTGCATCGTCTGTCACAGTTTTGTTGCCCGCTACACCTACAGTTGGAAAAGCATAGGCTCCGCCAAAAACATTAAACCGCACCACTCCTGTTGTTTTTGATACATTTACTAATGCATTACTTATATCGTACCTTACATGTTTGTCTTCACCGTTTGTGTCAAATGAGCCAGTAGGGTTTGCATTGTCTGTTAATATACTGTAGCCAGATAGTGTGCCGTTTATGTTTATATTGCCTATATCTGTTTTTACATCAAAAGCAAATGCGCTTGTGCTAAAACACACAACTACAAACGCTGTTAATATAATGCGCTTCATAAATTCCCCCCTATTGCTTATAAATCGAAACCTTTTTCTGAATGTACAGCCAAATCCAAACCCATCGTTTCTGTTTCTTCATCAACCCTTATACCGCCTGTTATCAGTGATACCACTTTTACCACTATAAATGTGCCAATAGCAGTATAGGTAATAGTAGCTGCAATCGCTATAGCTTGAATAAGGATTTGCTTTGGGTTGCCGTATAGTGCACCCTTGCCTGCAGCATTAATCAAAGGATCTGCAAATATGCCTGTTGCCAGTGCACCCCATATACCGTTTAGCGCATGCACACCAAATGCATCTAAAGAATCATCGTATTTAAAAAACCTCTTTATAGCTCCAGCACCTAAAAAGCCTACAATGCCAGATATTAAACCTATTACTAACGATCCCTCTAAATTTACAAAACCGCTTGCTGGTGTAATAGCTACAAGGCCAGCTACAGCGCCGCTTGCTGCGCCCAACATCGTTGGATGTTTGTTTACAACCCACTCACAGTACATCCAGCTTAGTGCTCCAATTGCCGCGGCTGTATTTGTTGCAACCCATGCACTGCCTGCTAGACCATTTGCCGCACCTGCGCTGCCTGCATTAAACCCAAACCACCCAAACCACAAAAGAGCTGCACCCAAAATGGTTAACGTGATTGAGGCAGGAGGCATCGCTTGAGTACCGTAGCCTTTTCTTTTACCTAACATTAAGGCAAATACTAAACCTGCAACACCTGCATTGATATGTACTACAGTACCGCCAGCAAAATCTAGAGCTCCAAGTTTGGAAAGCCATCCTCCACCCCACACCCAGTGGGCAATAGGAACATAGATAAAAGTAACCCACAACAAACTAAACCATATCCATGAAGAAAATTTAACGCGCTCTACCACAGAGCCGCTTGCTAGAGCGACGGTAATTGCAGCAAATGTCATCTGAAATGCGGCTTCTACAAAAACAGGTATGTTAGTGCCAGGAAAGATATCAGATCCGCTAACGCCACCCAAAAATAAGTACTTGGTAGAACCAATAATACCGTCAATATCTGGTCCAAATGCAAAGCTAAAACCCCAAAGCATCCATACTACACTAACAACTGCATAGGCAATTAACGATAAACCTATAGTGTTTAGTATATTTTTTGATCTTCCCATTCCTCCGTAAAACAGAGCAAGCCCAGCTGGCGTCATAAGCATAACAAGAGCGCTTGAGGTAAGCATCCATGCAGTATCACCAGAGTTCAACACTGGAGCGCTAGCAGCAAAAGAAAAAGCAGGCACGCCCAATATCCAAAAAAATATAAATAAAACTTTCTTCATATAACCCTCCTATAGTGCATCATCGTTTATATCGAGCGTTCTGATTCTAATTGCTTTATCTATGCTGTAGATAAAAATTTTACCGTCTCCAATCTTGCCAGTTTTAGCGTGTTCTATAATCTTTTCTACAACAAAATCCAATTGATCATCTTTTACAACTACTTCAATCTTTACCTTTGGTATAAAATCAACCACATATTCAGCACCGCGGTAAATTTCTGTATGACCCTTTTGCCTACCATAACCTTTTACTTCAACAATGGTCATACCACCAATACCTGATTCAATCAAAGCTTCCTTTACTTCATCAAGCTTAAATGGCTTGATGACAGCCTCTATTTTCTTCATACTCCCTCCCTGCAAAACAAGATGCCACATTATTAGCATAAAATGTTCCAATATTGTTATAACAGCGTATACTCCTAAAAATACATGTAGAATAAACACACTAATTTACAAAATTGTTAATATATTTACAAAATTGTAAAGATTTGATGGATTTATAAGCTATCATTAAAAAACAGTGCAAAATTTTTTAATTTTTATTTCAAAAAATTCAACTAATTATATAACTATTAATGGGTATAAATAGAGTATCAGAAAATAGAAATTTTTGAGTGAAAGAAATGATGCACCCGAAAACAGGCTAAAAACGACAAAAACATAAAATTTAATTTCTATTTTTTAGTATTTCGTTAGACATGGTGCCGAGACGTGGAATCGAACCACGGACACAGGGATTTTCAGTCCCTTGCTCTACCGACTGAGCTATCTCGGCACGCAGTTACTAGTATAAAAAAAAATCTTTAATTGTCAACTTAAAAATCTATATTTACTTTTTCTTAAAGTTTGGTTGTCTTTTTTCAACAAATGCATTAACGCCTTCTAAAGCGTCTTGTGTAGCTGCCAAACCTGCAAATAGCTCACTCATATAATCTGCTGCCTTGTGGTATTCTAAATCGCTCATTTTATAAATACCTGTTTTGCCTATTTCTAAAGCAAGTGGACTTTTATTGGCAAGAGTATTTGCAAGTTCTAGCGTGGCCTCTTCTAATTTTTCGTCATCAACCACACGGTTTATAAGACCAAAATCTAATGCTTGCTGTGCCGATATGATTTCTCCAGTTAATACCATTTCTAGAGCTCTTTTTCTGCCCACAAGGCGAGTAAGCGGAACTGCTGGACCAAGACAGATTAACCCCACATTAATAGCTGTGGTACCAAATTTTGCACTTTTTGCAGCAACGGCTAAATCGCATGCAAACACTAGGCCTGCTCCATTTGCTAGAGCGTACCCATGTACTTGCGCAATTACTGGTTTTTTCATGTTTGCAATTGTGTGGTTGTGTTCATCCATCAGCTTAATAAATTCTCTATATTCCTTGTGGGATCGCCCTTTTCTAAATTCTTCAAGTTCTATACCCACAGAGAAGCTTTTACCGTTTGCTTTAATGATAACTACCTGTATTCCATCATCTTTGTCGAAGTCGATTAAAGCATCATTCAATTGCCTTGCAAATGGCACATTAAATGTGTTCCAGCTTTCGGGTCTATTTAGCGTAATAAAACCAATTTTGCCATCCTTTGATGTTAGAATTTCACTCATACATCCTCCTAATTTTAAATTTTATCTATTACTTGTTTTAGTGTAGGATCATTAGTATTTAGTTCTTTAAGTCTGCTAATTCTAAATATATCCCAATTTTTCTTTATGTGATTTGCCACAAGCTCAATTTCTAGTTGTTCTGGATACCTTTTAAAGAAATTATAAACTTTTATGTACTGCTCTAAAACTGTTGGGTGATTTACTTCGTATGTTTCATATGTATCTTTGTCTATCTTTTTGATATTTACAAGAGTAAACTTGTATTCTGGTGTATCTGTAGCCCAATCTGTGTTTAAAGATAACAGTGCATTAGTTTTTGGTTGAGTAAAATGAAATGTTGTAAATAAAACACCTGACTTTATTTTGTCTGTAATTTTGGCTTTTAGGGTTATTTTAGCGTTTTCGCTTTTTACTTCTACCAAATCATTATCGGATATGTTTAATTTTGAAGCATCTTTTGGGTTAATTTCTAAGTAGTCTAAATTGTAGAATAGCGTATTTTGTGTCCTTCGTGTTTGATTACTGGAATTATAGTGAAAGAGATTTCTACCTGTTGTTAGTATATATGGGTATGAATCATCTGGTATTTTATTTGGTAGATAGGAAGTAATAAAAAATTTACCTTTTTTGTTTAAGAACTCGTCTTGGTGTAGAATACGCGTGCCTTTTTCGTGGTGGTTATCTACTGGCCACAAAAGTGAACCATAATCTTCTAGCTTTTTGTAATTTAGAGTGCTAAGTTGCGGGCTTAAAAGGGCAATTTCGTTAAAAATTTCTTCTTCTGTGCTATAATTCATTGCATATCCGAGTTTTGTTGAAAGCTGAGTGATAATTTTGTACTCATCAATACCGCATATAGGTTCGATTACCTTATTCACTTTAGATATTCGTCTTTCCCAGTTTGTAAATGTACCGTTTTTTTCTAAGTACGATGAACCAGGTAAAACTACATGTGCAAATTGTGTAGTAGGACTCAAAAAAAGCTCTTGAACAACAAGAAATTCAAGTGACTTTAAGGCTTTTTCTATATGGTGAGTATTTGGGTCTGTTTGGAACACATCTTCTCCAACTATATACATGCCCTTAAGTTTGCCATCAATTGCTGCTTGGAACATTTGCGGTATAGTTAGGCCTACATTTGTATCTAGTGTTTTTTGCCAAATGCTTTCAAATTGTCTGCGTGTTTTTTCGTCGCTTATATGTCTGTAAAATGTAAATACTGTTGGAAAAGCGCCCATATCTGAGGCACCTTGAACATTATTTTGACCTCTAAGCGGTGAAACACCACAACCTTCTTTGCCAATAAAGCCACATAGCATAGCCAAATTAGTTAAGCAAAAAACACCACTTGAGCCGTATGTGTGTTCTGTAACGCCAAGCCCATATACAATAGTAGCTTTACTTGAAGTAGCAAATTCTATGGCTGCTTTCACGATTAATTCTTCTTCTACTCCAACTATACCAGAAACATTGCGAGGGCTATTTTCGTCGCTTGATATAAAATCCAGCCATAATTTAAATGACTCTAAATCACAGCGAGTTTCTATGAAATTTTTGTCGTAAAGTTTTTCTTTTACAATTGTATATGCAATTGCATTCAATAAAGCGACATTAGTGCCAGGTTTTATTTGCAAATGAAGCGAGTGTATATGTGGTTGGTCTACTAAATCAATTTTTCGTGGGTCTATTACAATGACTTTTTTACCCTCAATTGCAAGTTGTTTTATTAGTGAGCCTACAACGGGGTGAGCGTGTGTGGTGTTTGAGCCTACTATCATTATACAATCGGATTTTTTTAGAGATTCTATATCGGCAGTACCTGCACCTGTGCCAAATGCACTACCCAAAGCAAACCCTGTTGGCATATGGCAAACCCTTGCGCAATTATCAATATTATTATTCTCAAAAGCACATCTTACTAATTTTTGCACTAAAAAGACTTCTTCGTTCGTGCACCTTGAAGAAGCAAGGGCGGCGAGGGCATATTTTGAGTATTTTTCTTTTATTTGGATAAATTTTTTAGCAATGAAGTCCAAAGCTTCATCCATTGAAACTTCTCTAAAATCTTCTTTTAGGTTTTCTCTTAAAAGCGGTTTTATTATGCGGTCTTTTGATTTCACAAACTCCCACGCAAACCGACCTTTTACGCATAAGTGGCCTTCATTTGGACCATTATTATCACCTACAATATTTATTATGATGTTGGCTTTGGATTCTACTATCACATGACAGCCAACACCACAAAAACCGCACGTTGTCTTTGTAAAATTCGTGCCTGCACCTAAAGAAACAACATTTTTTTCAATCAAAGCACCAGTTGGGCATGCTTTAACACATGCACCGCATGATACACACTCTGAATTTATAAAATCACTCAGACCGGGACTAACATACGAGTCAAAACCTCTAGCCATTATGGTTAGGGCAAAATTACCTTGAATTTCTTCGCATGCTCTAACGCAACGGGCGCACATGATGCACTTTGATGAATCAAACTCAAAATATGGGTTAGAAGAGTCTATCACATTTTTAATATGCGTTTTTGATTTGTAGCGAATTTCTCTTATACCAAGAAGACTTGCGGCTTCTTGAAGTTCGCATCTTAGGTTATTTGCGCATGTTGTACAATCAAAATCATGCTCACTTAAGTAGAGTTCCAAGATATTACGCCTGATTTTATTTATTTGTTCTGATTGTGTGCGAATAACCATACCTTCTTGAACAAGTGTTGTGCAACTTGTTGGAAACCCTTTTTTACCATCAATTTCTACAATACATAACCTGCAAGAACCGTACGGTTTTGTATGTTCATATGCACACAGCGTAGGAATTTTTATACCAGCTTCTTTGGCTGCTTCTAAGATTGTTTGGTTAGGGTTTGCATTAATTTGCTTGCCATCTATCATTATATTTATCTTATTCATTTAAAGCTCTCCTATATTAAAATCGCCACTAAAGTAATTTAGAGCACTTAAAACGCTCAAATGTGTAAGACCCCCAAGCCCACACAAAGAAGCTTCTTTCATTGTATCTAAAAGCTCATACAAGAGATTTAAGTTTGATTCTGTATTGTTTGGTAAATCCATTAAAATTTCTTTTAGCCTTACTTGACCAATCCTGCAAGGTGTGCATTTGCCACAAGATTCATGCTTATAAAAGTTAAGAAGGTTTAGTAGAATATCCTTCATATTTGTATTTTTATCAAACACAACTACGCTTGCATGACCTAAAATAAAGCCTTCTTTGTTTAACTCATCGTTATTTAATTTTAGGTGAAATTTATCTTTTGGTATAAATGCACCAAGCGGTCCCCCAATTTGAACAGCTTTTACATCATCTATGGATGTTGCACCAAATTCGCTTATTAATTCTTCAATTGTTATGTCATCTGAAACTTCAAACAACCCGCTATGCCTGCAAGCACCGCTTAATTGTAGTGGTGTTGTATGAATGTCCCTTGAGCCTTCAAGGAGTCTTACAATATCAATAAAGCTCAACACATTGTTTAGTAGCGTTGGTTTATTGAAAAGACCGCTTACAGCAGGCACAGGTGGGCGAGGGCGCACAAGCCCCCTTTTGTTTTCTAGACTTTCAATTAATGCTGTTTCTTCACCGCAAACATATGCTCCAGCTCCAATTATTAGTCTTAAGTCAAAGCAGTAGCTGTCATTTTTGCCTAAGTAATTATTTTTATAGGCAATCTCAATGGCTTCTTCGAGTATTTTTTTTGCATTAGGGTATTCAGATCTTAGGTATATAATACCCTCTTTTGCCCCAACTACAACCCCAGCAATAATCATAGCTTCGATTAAACTAAATGGGTCATTTTCCATAATAAGTCTATCGGCAAAAGAACCAGAATCCCCTTCATCTGCATTGCAAATAACATATTTTACATCAGATAACTCATTTAATACAGTTTGCCATTTTATGTAAGCAGGAAAGAATGCTCCACCTCTGCCTCTAATATCCGCTTTTTTTATTTTATCGATAATACTTGGAGGTGATTGTTTTAAGCAATTTTTCAAAGCTGAAAACCCACCTAAATTAATATAATCTTCTATGCTTGTTGGATTATTTTTACCTAAGTGTCTAAAAATTATCCTATGCTGATTTTTGAGGTAGGGTTGATCTTCAATATTTCCTAGATATTTTTTGTTATTTAGAGGATTTTGCAATATATCATCAATATCTTTTTCATTTACATTTCCATAGGCCAACCTTTGATTGTTATGTTCTAATTCCAAAAGAGGCTCTAACCACATTAGAGCTCGTGTAGAGTATGCTTTAGTATTTAGTTGAGGTTTATTTTGAGCTTTTAGCTTGTTGTAAATATCAAGCGAGCCGACTGATTGAGCCGTAGTGTCAAGCGATATATATACATTCATAAATTCCCCAATTTACTTAATATTTCATCAAATTTTTCTTTGTTCATGTCACCATATATTACACCATCTATCATAATTGATGGCGAGCGCGGACAATTGCCTAAGCAGTAAACGCTGTCTAATAAGAAGTCTTTGTTGTACTCACCAATACTTAAATTTAACTTATTTTTTATATATTCTGTTAATGTTTTCACATTTTTTGCCTGACAGCTTTCTGCCTGACACAGACGTATATGGTGCTTTGAAGCATTTGGTTCCAAGCGAAAATCCTTATAAAAAGTTATAAACCCGTACATTTCTGCATATGATAGATTAAAAGATTTACACAATTCATGGATAGAAGTTTGTGGGATATATCCTAAATTTTCTTGTATTGAACGCAAAGTATTTAATAACTGGCCTGCTTTGTTTGATTCTAGTTCTTGTGTGTTTTGCATATTAATCCTCCTAATTAAACATAACTATTCAATTATATATAATTTAGTTGTTAAATTCAATAGTATGGGTCAATATTAAATAAAAATGAAATTATAATTTAATACTTGATTTAGTATGGTATTTGCTTATTATAAAACTATGAATACTAAAGCTTTCTTTGTTTTAATGTATGTTACGATAATTACAATAGGCGCTATATATGTACCTCAGCCGCTTTTGCCAGAAATTAGCAAGTACTTTGGTCAAAGTATGAATACAGTATCTTTAATCATAAGCGTTGCTTTATTACCTTTAGCAATTGTACCTATAGTGTATGGTTATGTTTTATCGTTTTTAACGCCAAAAAAACTAATACTGGTATCATTGATCGTTCTTATATTGATTAATTTTTTTATATCAATTTCGCAAAATATTTATTGGATTATTGTACTAAGACTGATAGAAGGTTTTTTGATATCAGCTGTGCTTACTTCAAATATGACATATATTTCGCTAAGTGTGGAAAGCGATAAGGTTTCACTATACATGTCATACTACATAGCAACTACAATAATAGGGGGTTTTTCTGGCAGATTAATATCTGGTATTGTTGCTTATATTTTATCTTGGCGCTATAGTTTTTATTTTGTAACATTGAGCTTTGCCGTTGGTGCTTTGCTGGTTTTTTATTTTATTGAAGATACTAAAAGTGTTGGGATAAATAAAGAATCAGGGAGTCTGTTTAAAAATTATTTGTCTGTTGTTAAAAATAAGTTGTATTTTTTTGTTTATCTAGCAGTTTTTTGTATGTTTTTTGTATTTGCCGCTTTAACAAATTTTTTGCCATTTAGGATCGAAAGCGTTGATAAAAATAGTTCTCAAATTGTTATTGCACTTGCCTACAGTGGTTACTTAATGGGTATATTTGTGTCGTTTTTTGCCACAAAATTTATTAAGATATTTGGCAATCAGATAAAAACTATGATGTTTGGTTTTTTGGTTTATATGGGCTCTATTTTAATTTTAAACATACCAGATGTTTATATTATATTTGGCGGTATGTTTATTTTTTGTGGTGGTATGTTTTTGATACATTCTATAGCCAGTGGTTTTTTAAACAAACTTGCAAAAGAAAAAAAGGGTATCATAAATGGTATATATATAGCTTCATACTACAGTGGTGGTGTAATTGGTTCTTATGCTCCGGGTTTTGTTTATAAGCAATACGGCTGGCATATCTTTAGTGCAGTGCTAATTTTTCTTCTTTTAATAGGTTTAGGGAGCATTTTTCAGTTTAGAAAACAAGTCTATTGATGTTTAGATTTTAAATATAGGCTAAATATATTTGCAGCTGTTTTTGGGTCCATCTTTGAGATGATTGCACCAGCTTGTCTTGATTGCATAAATGTTAAGATTTCTGCTGCGGTTTGTGGGTCCATATTGGATAATTCTTCTGATGCAGCAGATGGTTTTGCTTGGGCATAAATTGTTGCTAATTTTTGGATTTTTTGGCTAACTATATTTTTTTGCAGATCTTCTAACTCTTTTTTGGCTTGTTCTATTTGATTGTTAAGGTTTTTTAGCTGGCTTTTGATGGTATTTTGGCTTTGTTCGAGTTGCTTTTTTTGGTTTTCTATGTTTTGTTGTTGTGTTTTAAGTTGAGCACTTTTCTCATCAATTACTTTTTCTAAAGCTTTTAGTTCATTAATTTTTTGATTTATGTCGCCTATATTTTGAGCAAAGGCTTTAGCTGTTCCTATTATAAAAAATAGTACTGATATCATTAATAAAGTTTTGACTTTTAAGTTTTTCATCATAGATATACCTCTCTTTATAGTGTTCTTTTAACTTTTCAAATTTTTTAATTTCTTTATGTAGGTTTTTGATAATTTCTATTTGTGCCTTTTTTTTTGCTTCTAGCTCTTCTATAGTTTTTTGGGTTGATTGAATTTCTAGCTCACATGCTAGAATTTCTTCAGACAGATACTTTAAAATGCTAAAATCTACCTGTGTTTTTATTTGGTCATCAAAGCGCTTATAAAAAATTTTTATCTGGTCTTTGAGTTCACTTATGCGTAGAGTTTTTTGTTTTATCTGATTGTTTATTTCGCTGAGTTTTATTATTTCAATGTTTATGATATTTTCTTTTAGATTTTTAATTTTTTCAAATTTAAAAACAAACATTTATTCTACAGCCTGATTGAGTAAAGCAATAGTTTGAGAAAATTCATACGATTCATCAACGCCCTGGACCAAAAAGTCATTAATTTTATTTATTACCCTTAAGCTTGCGTCAATATCTGGGTTTGAACCCATTGTGTATGCGCCTATATTTATTAAGTCTTCTGCTTGTTCATATACCGATAAATGTTTTCTTAATTTATTAGCTAAAAACTTATGTTCGCTGTTTACTATAGAAGGCATAAGCCTTGAGACGCTCTTTAAGATATCTATAGCAGGGTAGTGATTTTTTTCTGCAATCCTCCTTGATAGCACAACATGGCCGTCTAAAATTGACCGCGAAGTATCTGCTATGGGTTCGTTAAAGTCATCTCCATCTACAAGTACAGTGTAAATAGCTGTTATACTACCTTTTTCAAATTTACCTGGGATTTCCATAAGCCTTGGTAAAAGCGAGAATACGCTTGGCGTGTAACCTTTCATTGTAGGAGGCTCACCTACTGCAAGCCCAATCTCTCTTTGCGCCATTGCAAATCGTGTGACAGAGTCCATCATAAACATTACATCAAGACCCTGGTCGCTAAAAAATTTTGCAATAGCGCTTGCAAGAAATGCGCCTTCACGCCTCAAAAGCGGCGCTTCATCGCTTGTGGCAACTACAACAACGCTTTTTTTCAACCCTTCTTCTTTTAAGTCGTTTTCTATAAACTCTCTAACTTCGCGCCCTCGCTCACCAATAAGTGCTATTACATTAACATCGGCTTTGGCTTTTTGCGCAATCATACCAAGCAATGTAGACTTACCTACACCACTTCCTGCAAATATACCTATTCTTTGACCTTTGCCAAGCGTTAATAAAGCATCTATAGCTTTTATTTTAGTAACAATTGGTTCATTTATTATTTCTCTTTTCATTGGGTCAGTAGGTTTTGGGTATAATGGCAGATGTTTTTCTATCATTATTGCTCCTTTTGAGTCAATAGGTTTGCCTAGAGCATTTAGAATCCTTCCAAGCATATTACTACCAACGCCAACTTTTAAGCTTTTTGAAGTAGAGCGCACAATACTTTCAAGTTTTATACCATCCATGTTTCCAAGAGGCATAAGTATAACATTTTTATCCCTAAATCCCACAACTTCTGCTTCAATGTAGCCATTGTCAATTTCTATTAAGCATACATCGCCTACTTTTATATCGCTTGGGCCACTTGAAACTATTGTTAGGCCAACAACTTCTTTTATTTTGCCACAATTTACTATAAAACTGTTGTTTTCTAGCAATTGTTTTATCTTGTTATGATTCATTGATCAAACTGCGCTTTAGCTCTTCTAGTTTTGTATTGATGCTTGCATCTATAATATTTGAGTCTTCTTCGACAATAATAGTTCCCATCTCTAAAGCAGGATCACCTATTATTTCAATATTTTTAAATTCACTTTCTATTAATTTTGCTTGCTGGGCATTTAATTTTAATTTTACTTTATCTGATTTTGCAAATGATAAGGTTTTTTTGATTAAATTTTTCAAGGTTTCTGGGTTTTGTATTTCTTTTTCTATTATTTTTTGCGAAATCTCAATTGCAATATTGATCATATCATTTTCTAAGTTTTTGATCGTCTCTTTTGTTTCGTTAAATCTTGCATCTATTAATTGTAACGATTGTTTGAGCTCATTGTTTAAGTTTAATAGTTTTGTATCATATTGATTTTTAAGGTTCGATAACTTCTGTTCGCAATCTAGTTCACTTTCGTTTTTAGCTTTTTCGTAGCCCTCGTTAAAAGCTTTTTGGTATATTTCATCTATATTTGGTAACGCTTTTTCTGCTTCTTTTGTTTGCTCTTTTTCTGGGAGAGTTTGTTGTGTAGCTTGCTCGTTTACACCAAATTCTTCCAACAGGAATTCTTCAATAGGAGGATTTTTCATTCAAGCATTTCCTCTCCGCCGCCACTAATAGATATAACGCCTTCTTCATCAAGTCGCCTTACAATATCTACGATAGCTTTTTGTGCGCGCTCCACATCTTTTACCTTTACAGGGCCCAAGAAATCCATCTCTTCTTTGAGTGTTTCTGCAGCTCTGCTTGACATATTTGAGAAAAATTTTTTACTCAGCTCTTCTGGTGAACCTTTGAGAGCGATTGTAAGATCCTTTTTGTCTACATGTTTTAGTATTTCTTGTATATCAGAGTTAGTTAGCTTTATGATATCTTCAAACACAAACATCATATCACGAATCTTGCTTGCAAGGTCTGGGTTTTTTTCAGCAATTTGGTCAACCAATGATTTTGACTCTGTTCTGCCCATTCGGTTAATAATTTCTGACACAGCTCTTATGCCACCAATTTCTACATTACTTCCGCTTAAGTCTTCCATTTTTGTTTCTAACATTTCCGAAACGCGTTTTATAACATTTGGGGATATATTTTCTAGAGAAGCCATCCTAAATACAATATCAATTTGTGTTTCCTTTGGCAACAGAGCTAAAACCTCTGCAGCTTTGGATTGATCAAGGTGAGATAATATTACAGATATGGTTTGTGGATGTTCGTTTTGTATAAATTTTACAAGTTGTTTTGGATCAATATTTTCTAAGTATCCAAAGCCCACATTAGACTCAAGTAACTTTACAAGCTTATCAATGATTTTTCTAGCTTCTTCTGGCCCAAGCGTTTTTATAAGCAACTCTTTTGCGTACTCTAAACCCCCTGCACTTGCGTATTCTTTTGCTTTGAGCATTTGATAAAACTCTCTAACAACAGCTTTTGATATATCTGGATTGACTTTTTTCATAAAGGCAATTTCTCGGCTAATTGCTTCTATTTCGTTTTTGCTTAAGTTTTTAAATAATTTTGCAGAAACTTCGTCACCGAGAGTAACCGATAAAACAGCCGCTTTTTGATACGGAGTTAAATCATCAATTGAATTTATAGCAGAAGACGATTGAGCACACATTGCCTAACCTCACTTTGAAGAAATATAGGCTTTTAAAACAGCTGACGCCTCTTCTGGGTTCTTTTCTACTTCTTCTTTTAATTTCTTTTCTATAACTTTGTCTTTTAAGGCTTTTTCATCTAATAGATTTTCACTGTCCAATTCTTTCGATATTTCTTCCTCAAGATCTTTTATGCTTTTGCCTTCAATTTTAGATTCTGCTCCTCCTTGAGCATAAGCTTTGGTAGCTTGAGCTTGCTGGTAGGCAGTTCCGCCTTTTTTGTAAGACAATACATTTTTGATAAATTTTCGCAAAAAAAGGAAGTAAAACAAAATCAATAAAATGATGCTTAGTAGATATTTTAATATCGGGTAGTATTGACTTAGATTTGACACTACACCCACCTGTTTTGGTTTTGTGCTTTCAAACTGCATATTAACAACGCTAATAGTATCTCCTCGCTTTGGATCAAAACCTATTGCTTGTTCTACGGTTTTTCTTATGTCAGACATCTGTGTTCCAGAAAGCGGTACGTAAACTTCCTTTTTTTGTTTTTTATCATACTTATAGTTTCCATCTACAATAACTGCTGCCGATACGCGCTTAATTTTTACAAGTGGTTCAACTACATTTGTTTCAGTTTGACTAATTTCGTAATTAGTAGTGTTTTTTGTTTTTTCACTGGTTAGTGGTCCTTGTTGGTTGACTGTAGCAATAGGTGTTGTTGTAGGAGCTGGGGTAGTAGTAGTTGTTGTAGAAGAAGGTTGATTGGCGCCTGTGTTTGATATTACACCTGGTATACCACCTGTAGTTTGAGTCCAATTTTTTTCTTCTTCTGTTTGTTCGCTTCTTACAACACTATTTGGGTCATACTTAATGCTTTTTTGTGTAACTTTACTTAAATCTAAATCCACATTTACAGTTGTTACAATTTGATTGTTTCCTACAATTGGCAAAAGCAGTTCTTTGATCTTATGTGCATATTCTTTTTCTATTAATTGTTTGTAGCGTAGCTCATTACTTGCTATTTCGTCATCTGAGTTTTCTTTTTTAGATAGCAAATTTCCATTTGAGTCCACAATCGTTACATTCTCTGATGTTAAATTTGGCACACTTGCTGCAACTAGTTTTTGTATAGCATACACCTGAGAGTGACTAATCTGAGAATTTAGCTTTAACACAATAGAAGCGGTAGGTGGCTGTTCTTTGTCTACAAAAACAGAAGGCTTCGGTATAGCAAGGTTAACTCTTGCAGAGTCAACACTTGAGATATTTTCAATTGTGCGAGTTAGTTCGCCTTCGAGCGCTCTTGTATAGTCTACATTTTCTAAAAAATTAGTCATACTTAAATTTTGTTTGTCAAAAATTTCAAAGCCTACAACACCGCCACTTGGTAATCCTTTTGCTGCCAGATCCAGCCTAAGTTTATATACAGAGTCTCTTGGTACTTCGATTGTATTACCACCAATAATTTTGTAAGGTATTTTTTGTTGGTCAAGGTAGTTTGTAATACTTGCAGCATCTTTATCGCTGAGGTTAGAAAACAATACGGCGTAGTTTACATGAGAACCAATAATAAAAACCAATGCCAAAGCCAAAATTAATGCAGCAAAAGATGAAAACAAAACCGTCTTTTGCTTTTTTGTCATTTTATTATAAAAACTTTTTATTTCCTCAACAAATTTTTTAATGTCCATATGATAAAAAACTTACATTAAACCTGCATATTCATGATTTGATTGTATGCTTGGACTGCCTTGTTTTTGACCTCCAACAAAAGTCTCATAGATATATCTGCTTTTTCGATAGCCATAACCGCATCTTGTATGTTATCCATTTTGCCTGTAGCAATTTCATTTATAGCATTGTCTGCAGTTATTTGCAATTTATTAACATCATTAAGTGATTTAGCTAGTAGATCCGCAAAACTCGTATTATCTTTTTTCGAGTTACTATCATTTAATGCACTCGGTATATTATTTGTAGGTATCGAGTCAATTTTCATAAAAATCACCCAATTAAATAATATAGCATTTTTTAAAAAAATCAAACATTTAATACACCAATTATGCTTTGAGCCATCTGTTTTGCCGCATTGAATGCCGAAATATTTGCCTGATATGAATTTGTTGCATCAAGTAAATTTACCATCTCAACTATAGGGTTAATATTAGGGTAAGCTACATAGCCTTTTGAGTTAGCTAGTGGGTTTGTGGGGTCATAAACTAATTTTGGTGGTGTGTCATCTCTTACCACATCTGCTACTTTGACTCCTGTTAAGTATTTTGAAAATTTTTCGCTTTCAAACACCACATCTTTTCGCTTATACGGACCGCCTTCGGGCGTAGTTATTGTATTTGCATTTGCAATATTGCTTGATATAATGTCTAATCTTAAGCGTTGAGCCTGCATGCCGCTTGAGGCTACGGCTAAACTTCCAAAAAAACTCATATTTTAGGCTCCTTGCGATGATGATATGATATTTTTGTATTCGCCAAACTTATACTTTGCAAACGCTGCAAGAGCATTGTAGAGTATTTGGTTTTTGGCTAAGGCAGCTTCTTGGGATGTCAAGTTTACATTATTTTTGTCGTTTCTTTCACCAAATGAGTTATTTTTTTCTACAATAATTCTATCTTGAAGATTTTCTTGAGGATTTATGTCATTTTCGTGTGTAATATATAAAGGTAATTGATTATTATTTAAGAAATCATTAAATTTAACGGTTTTTTCTTTGTAGTGAGGTGTATCGATGTTTGCGATATTGCTTGCAATTACATTCTGCCTAATTGAAGCAACATCCATGCCAAGCTGAATATAATTTATTGTAGGGTCGTTAAAAATCATAATTAAACCTCCCAAAACAATCTTACTTAATATGTTAGCAAAAACTGTTCTTAAATGCCGTGCAAAAATATATCTTCTTTGCTTAAAAGATTTTGCTTTGATAAAATTATTGCACGCTCAATCGTATTTTCAAGCTCTCTTACATTGCCTGGCCAGTTATAGTTTAGTAATATTTCTAAGGCTTCGTTAGAGATACCTTGTATGTCTTTTTGAAATTTCTTTGAGTATTTTTTTATAAAAAAATCTACTAAATAAGGAATATCTTCTGACCTTTCCCTAAGCGGGCTCAATAAAATGGGAAATACACTGATTCTATAAAATAAATCTTCTCTAAAATAACCATTTTTAACGCATTCTGTTAGGTTTTTATTTGTCGTACAAATAATTCTTGTGTCAATTGTCACACTTTGGTTTGAGCCTAATTTATCTACAACCTTCTCTTGCAACACCCTTAGCAGTTTTGCTTGAAGCTCAAGTGGCATCTCGCTAATTTCATCCAAAAGCAATGTGCCACCATTTGCCTGCTCAAATTTGCCCTTGTATGTTTTTACTGCACCGCTAAAAGCCCCTTTTTCGTACCCAAATAGTTCTGATTCTAAAAGGTTGGCAGGTATACTTGCGCAATTTATGCTTATGAACTTTTCTTTTGAGCGGTTCGATAACCTATGAATAAGTTTTGCTATGACTTCTTTGCCTGTACCCGTTTCTCCGCTAAGCAGTACCGTAGCATCTGTTTTTGCTACTTTTTCAACAAGCTCGAGCGTTTCTTGCATTTTTTTGCTTTTAAATACAAACTCATTGTCAGTGCTGATTTCTTGTATAGGTTTAAATGTATTGTAGCTAGCAGATAATGATATTATTTTTTCTATTGTTTCTTTGCTAAATGGCTTTACTATAAAATCAAAAGCGCCAATCTTAATTGCTAAAACGGCTGTTTCTATTGTACCAAAAGCAGTCATTATTACAAAAGGCGTATGTATGTTGTTTTGTTTAACCTGCTTGAGCAATTCTATCCCATCTGTTTTGGGCATTTTTAAATCGCTTAAAATTAAATCAAATGATTCTTTTTTTAAAAAAGCTAAAGCCTCTTTTGCATTTTGAGCAAGTACGCATTCGTGTGATAGATGTTTTAGTGTAGAAAGAAGTGCAAGCCTTAATTGTTCGTCATCGTCTACAACCAAAACTCTCATTTTTTTTCTCCACTATGTTGATTATGATTCCCATTTACGCCAAGCAAATAAGCGGGTAGTGTAATGGTGCGCGTTATTATGTCGAGTAATCCTTTGCCAAGGCTCTCCCACGGAACTGGGTATATGTTCATTTTGCCGTCTAAATAGCCATTTACCCTAAAGCTTAAGCCTGTAAAACTCTTTTCTTTTCCACCTAAAATATGGCCAATAATGGGTATAGAAGAAATAATTCGGTTTATTAAAGTGAATGTAGTAATCATAAATAATGAATCAATATGGTAGTTTGTTAAATTAACATCACCATTTATAAACAAGTTATTTGATGTGCCTTTTACTGTTAATGGTTTTGTGGTTTTTAAAATACCGTTTTTAAGTTCAAAGTAGCCTACCATTTTATCAAAATAAAAACCGCTTCGTAAATCTATCTGCCCTGTAATTAATCCAAGTACATCTGCAAGCGATAAGATTTTATAAATATCTGGAAAATCTTTAATATTACCATTTTGCGAAACAAATTTTAATGTTCCGTTTAGTTTTTTAAAGTCTATTTCGTCTGTGGATGGTGTTTGAAGTGTAGCGTTGAGTGTAGTGATTGATGGTTTTTTAGTTTTACTTTGAATGTAATGTGCAAAAATATACGAATCTGTTGCATTAATGTTAATTGTGTTGTTTGACATTTCTATATTTATCTGTGTTTTTGGTGCTTTAATAACAAGGTAGCGCGTTTTTGCAAGCTCTAAATGTGTTTCTACATTATTAAATATAAGTGGTTTTGAACCTTCAATTATAAGCTCATTTATATAGGCATTTGCGTGGATTTGAGCATTTGGTATGTTAAATTTAATGTTTCCTATGTAGCTTTTTGTTTTACTCTGTGATTTTTTTACAATAAATTTTTGGCTTGTTGCGTTTAGAGTTATGATAAGTGGCTCTAAGTTTAAGCTTCCATTAAAGCTAACGGGGTTGCCTAATACTAGCGCATAACCATTTGTTATAGTAGCATAATTCTTATTAAATACTATATGGGCAGATTTTACGCTTAAGTCGTTATCATATACCAAATCTGTTAGGACTAAATTATTTGAGTATATGTATTGAAGCTTTTTATCTTTTAGGCCTAATTTAACATTTCCATTAAGTATTGCTTCATCTATGGGCAGTTTAAGCAAATTTTTTATCCGGGATAACTTAAAGTTATCTAGAGCGATATTGCCGTTAAAGGCTTTCGCTTTAATATTGTATAAGCCACTTATTGATACAGTACCATCAAGTTTTATAGGGTTTAGGCTAATTATGTTTTTTTCAAAGTAGCCTTTTGCTTGAATTTCATCTACGCCATAGCCCTGTTCTTTAAATAATTTTTTACCTTCAATATCAGTATTAAAGTTGATTTTTGATAATGTACCCCAAATGGATGAGGGTTTTATTGTAACATCAGTAGTTGGAAGATATTTTTCATCTAGTTTTAAATAAGAAATGCGTTTTATGTCATTTGGGTTTATTTTACCGCTAAATTTAGCATTGTAGAAAAGGGTATTTGAATGTTCCAAAAAACCTGTAATGTTAACAAAAGAGTTATTATTTTCGATTTTTAGGTTATTTGCGCTAACTTTAAGTGTTTGGTTTTTTCTTTGAATGCTGAACTTACCAATTAAACTTATTGGTGTTTTTGAAATTCTTTCGTCCAAAAGGCTTAAGTGAGAGTCTATATTGATGTTAAAGTCAAAATGTGGTTGCGGGTGCCAGTAATAGTCTTTGATGTCAATTATTGCACTAAATGGCCCCCTTATATCTTTGGCGTGATCGATATACTTTGCATCATCATGGCTGAGCAATGCTTTGTACAAAAAATCCTCTGTATTTTTTGTAGACTCACCGTTTAGTACTAAATGCATATTTGCTTTATAGCCTTTTTCCCTTGCAATGACAATATTTGAGCTAATCAGGTTTACTTTGTCACTAAAGCCATTTCCATCAATAGTAATTGTTTTTGGTGTAATGTTAATATTGGCAAAAGTAACTACAAATGGAAATGTGCCTTTTTCAACTGCGAATTTGGCATTTTGTGCAATGAGTTCTCCAGTTTTTATAATATTTTCTTTGTCTTTTATTTTACCGTTAAATGTAATTTTTTTTGCTTTTATTTCTCCAGAAAATATATATTCTTGAAGTTTTTTGCTAATTAATGGTTTTATATTGTTGTAATCAATGTATGGTGTTTCAAAAAAACCATCTAATTTTGTATTTTCAAAACTTTTAGTATCTAGAGTGCCTTTTGCTTCAACTAAAAAACCACCTCCAAACCCTTTAAGAGAGAAATTATTATTGTTTTTGTTATAGTTAAAGTTTATTGTTGGTTTTTTAATATTGAGGTTTGCTACACCTATCTTGTTAAATAATAGCGTAGCACTATAATTTTTTGTGTTGAGTTTTAAATTAGCATTTTCGCCAACGATGTTTTCTTTATACAAAATTTTTGGAATGTTTAAGTAAAGCTCATTGTGCGCATAAGTGGCGCTTGGGTTTTTAATCTTTAGACCTTTGTAGTTGATGTCGCTTATTTTTATTTTACCATCTAGTAGCTCTAGATTATTTTTGAGTGTCAAATTTAATTTTGCGCTTGTGTCATTAATTACTTTCAAATATGCGGGAAAATCTTTTGGCGAAAATTTTTTAACATTTAAATTAATATGTAGGTTGTTTGGGTTTATGTCACCTGCAAGTTCAATTGGGCTATTGTTTACATTACCCTTAAAAGAAAAGTTGTTATTTTTTGTTGTTAAATCCAATATCAGATTCAATGCACCATTAATTTTATAATTTTCGTATGATGCGTTTAATTTTGCTATATCTATGGATAAAGGAAGTGGTTTTATGAGTGTTTTAGTTTTTTCAGGTGTTTTTGAAGGATATATTGTAATATTTAAACTTTGAATTTTAAGGTTGCCAAATGTAGGTTTTTTAGAAATCAACTCGCCTAATTTAAGTGTATATGATACATTTTTTGCATCGGAATGAAACCTACTTGATTTTAATTTCAAACTTGAGATGCTTATTTTTATAGAATTTAGCGTTTGAGAAATTTTGTAATTTTCGATTTTTTCTATCTTTACATGTGCTTTATTTTCAACTAAGTGCAAAAAATACTGGCTTTTTAAGAAAAATGGCAGGCTGAGGTAACCTGCCACTGCTAAAATAAAAAGAGTTATTAGAGCGATAAAAGCTATTAAAAGCTTTTTTTTCATAATTTATTTTACAAAGTTCGTTAAATTTGTTAAACCAACTATTACTATGCCTGTTGTGTTTGTTTTTCTAATAATTATAGAAGGTGTGCCATTTAATTTTTGTTTGAAAAACTCATCTTTTAAGTAATGTAGTTTTGCCTGATATTTTGGTGCTAGTTGTTTGATTAAGTTTTGATTTTGAGAAACAATCTTATCAACATTTTCAAATGGTGCCGCCTCTACTTTTGATAAAGCGTTAGCAAGGTTTGTTTTTGATTCTATATCCCAGAACAACATTGAAGCTTGAGTTGATTTTTCTCCATGTACATCAAATGGTATAACATACAGTTTAATTTTATTTTGTTTTGCAAGCTCAATTGCTTGCGCAAGCTGTTCTTTGCAGAAAGGACAATATGGGTCAGATAATATGTAAACTTCAGTTTTTCCGTTGCCGTAGCTTTTTCTTAGATTTGGGCTCAGCGTTGATAGTACTCTATTGAACCACTCAATATTTACCGTATTATAGGTTTCTTTAACTTTTGGTTCAATTTGCGAGAAAGAATTGTTTGTATAAGCTAAAAGGTTTGGTATTATATATTTGCCATCATCTGAGATCCATAAATACTTATAAACAGTTACAGATGCGTTTTGAGGTTTTAGTGTTGCAATAAATGTTTTAAAACCTGAGATTTGGAAATCATTAGTTTGCTTAAGCTCAATGTTTACATTTGCAGGAACAAGCTTTTTAGCAATGGATGTGTAATCAACTGTTGCGTTTGCATAAGAAAACATTAAAATAAGACCTACAATAGATAAGAAAATTTTTTTCATAGTGTTCCTCCAGTACATTAAAGATAACTAAATTATATCTAAAAAAATATTTTTTGCAAACCATAAAATTCAAAAATAGAAAAATTTGCAATTTTAATAAAAATAATTAAAATACAATATATGTTTGCATTGTTAGCAATTTTTGCTTTTTTAATTAACATTCCTTTTGGGCGTTTAAGATCTAAAGTAAAGAAGTTTTCCTGGCGTTGGTTTGCTTACATCCACATTCCAATTCCGTTTATTGCGCTGCCAAGGATTTTGCTTGGCATTAGCTATTACTTTATACCACTATTCTTAGTGGCATCTGTGGCAGGCCAAATTACAGGCTCTAGACTTAAATTAGGTGCTCAAAAGATTTAATTAGTGATAATTTTTATTTAAGAAAATATTTGGTAGACATATATAATAAATGTACAATAAGGTAAAGTGTTTTTTAAATATAGTGGGTTATTTTTTTACTAATTATTAAGAATTTTGGCAAATAAGAAAGTTAATTTATTGTGACATAGGAAAAATGGTGATATCGGTGAGTAAAAAGCTTTTTAAAACACATTTATCAAAGTACTTTATAATAAGTTGGGCTGTCGTTAGCCTTATTGCTTTTTTGATAATTTCTGCTGTGTTTATAAGGGTTTATGGAAAGTTTATGCGCAATGTGACCTCTGAGTTAGACACAGTAGCAAAGCAGAGTGCATTTACTATTCAAACCTATGTTAGATTATTGCACAATTCAGAAAACTCACTTAAAGATTCTATTGCCACCAATTTTTATACACAAAGGATTTATTCTTCTATAAAAAATTATGTATACCAAGACCCAGATATCTATGCTGTTTTGGTTACAAGCTCAGATAAACAAGTCATTTGTGCCTACCCGCAAAATATTGGCTTAAAGTTGCTTCAGCATAGTGTTTGTTCTGAAAATAAAATAAATATTAGCAGCGCATTTTATATAAATGGAAAGCTTACTGTAGCAGATTGCATACCCTTTGACAAAGGCTATATTGTGGTAAGTAGAGTTCCCGTTTTAATGCTAGTAAAACCTCTAATTAATATTGATTTTAAATCACTAAATGTATTTTTATTGCAGAAAGATAATAAACTTCAAGATAGCTTAAAAAAAATAAATCAATATGAATATAAAAATTACCTAAAATATGTTACAAAACCCAGTGGAAACTTTAATACGCAAACTCAGCTTGTATCGTATGCGCAAATTCCCTATACTGGCAGAACATTGTTTGTTAGCGTTTCAAAAAAAGAGGTTTATGAAAAATTTTTAAATGGTATTTTGCCTTTTTTACTGGCGTCTTTTTTAAGTTTTGTTATTTTCAGCATTATTTTATTTTGGGCTTTTTACAAATTAAACCTTTTTGACAAATTGAGATTAATCAATCTTTCTTTTATTAAGACTTCTAATGACATAAACGCTTTAATGATTGACAAAATATCCTTTAGATCAGTTATTGATAAAATTTCAGATAAATTGATAGAAAATCACTACATAGATCTTTGCATATTTTACTTTAAAGAGCAAAACGAAATGAGAATAAAATCTTACAAAGCAAAAAAAGAATTTTTAGAATGTTTTGAATCAAAATTTGTAGCAAACGAAGCTTGCAATAGATATTTTTTGAGTTTAGCTAAAAATAGTCTCTATCCTCAAATGATTGATATAACAGGCTCTAAAGAATTAGCGGAAATATATAAATACTGTAAACTTAGAGTTGTGTGGTGTTTTCCATTTTTAATGGATAATAAAGTTGTTGGCAGTTTAATCATAGCAAGCAAGAATAAATTAATTTTGCAAAGCACTGATACTTTTGATATTCTGGCCCAATTCACAGAGAATCTCACAAACAAACTGAAGCTTATGAAGCTTGAAAAACTCCAAATATCAACCAAAAATAAGGCTTTATACTTAGCATACCATGATAATTTAACGGGTTTGCCCAATAGGAGTTTTTTTGTAGAGCGTTTTAGCCAAGCAGTTGCAAAATCACATAGAACACAAACAAATATCGCTTTATTTTCTATGGATTTGGATGGTTTTAAGAAAGTAAACGATACTTTTGGTCATGATATGGGCGACAAATTGTTAAAAAGCGTAGCTTTAAGGTTAAGATCTCTTGTAAGAAAAGAAGATACGCTCTCTCGTTTTGGTGGCGATGAATTTTTGATTTTAACTGATAGTTTTGAAAAAAAAGAAGACCTTGAAGAGTTAGCTAGCCGTATATTAAATACGATTAAAAAACCATTTATAATAAATAATCAAACAATAAGTGTAGGCATAAGCATTGGCGTAGCCTACACTATAGGAAAAACAACACTTACCGAAGAGGATTACCTAAAAGCTGCAGATGACTTATTGTACGAATCAAAAAAAACCGGTAGAAATAAATATACCATCACTCAGCTTTCTTAGCTAGCCTGCTATTGTACCTTGAGTATGTAAAGTAAATTATAAAGCCAATAATAAACCATACAATAAATCTTATCCAGGTTTCAATAGGTAGTGATATCATCAAATATCCACTAAATAAGATTGCCAGAATAGGAATAAGTGGTACCCATGGGCATTTGAATTTTCTTTGTAGCTCTGGCCTTGTATAGCGCAAAATTATTACAGATAAAGATACGAGCAAAAAAGCAAATAGTGTGCCTATATTGACCATCTCAGCCAATACATCGATAGGCAAAAACCCTGCTATCAAAGAAGTAGTGATTCCTAAAAACCATGTACTTAAATATGGTGTTTTATGCTTTGGATGTAGCTTTGAAAAAAAAGGAGGCAAAAGGCCGTCCCTTGACATTGCAAACAATATCCTGACCTGGCCATAGAGCATTACGAGCAACACAGTAGTAATGCCCACAAGGGCTCCTATTGAAACAAGTCCAGCCCCAAAACTCATACCTAAGTATTCTAAGCCTTTTGCAACAGGTGCTGGATCATTTAGTAGTTTGTATGGTATAATACCTGTTAGGATAACAACAACAGCTATATATAAAATAGAGCTTACAGCTAGTGAGCCAATAATGCCAATGGGCATATCACGCGCTGGGTTTTTTGATTCTTCTGCAGCTGTAGAGACTGCATCAAAGCCTATATATGCAAAAAATATTATGGCAGCGCCAGTCATAATTCCATGCCAGCCATAGGGCATAAATGGATGCCAATTAACGGGTTTTATATGCCACACAGCAACTGCTATAAAAAATAAAATCACGGAAACTTTAAAAATAACAGCTATGTTATTAAAGGTTGCACTTTCTCTAATGCCTAAGTATACAAGCCATGTAAGCAACAATATTATACCCATAGCAGGTATATTAATAATGCCCCCAGCTGCTGCAAACGAAGAATTCGCAATTTGTGCTGGAACATTGATACCCAGTGAGTGCAACAATGCGGTAAAGTAGCCAGACCACCCAAGTGCAATAGCAGGTAGTGCAAATGCGTATTCTAATATCAAATCCCACCCTATTACCCATGCAACAATTTCACCTAGCGCTAAATAGCTGTAGCTGTATGTTGAGCCAGAGATTGGAAAGCTTGATGCAAACTCTGCATAAGACAAGGCGGTAAAAGCACTTGCAAGGCCAGCAATCACAAAAGATACAATAAGTGCAGGTCCTGCGTATTTTGCTGCTGCAACGCCAGTTATTACAAAAATACCAGTGCCAATGATACCACCTATACCAAGCAATATTAGGTCAAACCAGCTAAGCGCTTTCTTTAATGAATGTGGTTGGCCTTCTCTTGTGTCATCTTCGATCATTTCGACTGTTTTTTTCCTAAACAACTCCATAATACCCCCAAAAAAATTTAACTAACTTGCGATTAGTTTATATAGTTTCTCTTAATTGTCAAATGACTTTATTTAAACAAATTTATAAGTTTATATAATAAATGAGAAGTAGTTTAGGTAAGCTGAATGGTAGCGGGGGGAGGATTTGAACCTCCGACCTCCGGGTTATGAGCCCGACGAGCTACCGGACTGCTCTACCCCGCGTCAACAATTTTTAATTATAACCACTTTTTCTAAAAAGTCAAATTATAAAAAGTGCTAAAGTTTGGGCAACCCTTTTAAAGAAGTTGCCCAATTTATTTAATAGGGGGTTTCAAAGCTAATCTGAAGATAGTCCCATGCCAAGTGCATTGTATATGTTAATTACATCTTCTCTAACAAGCAGGTTTTGGTTTATGAGGTTGTATTGAGCATTGAGCAAATTTATCTTGTAGTTTAGGTATGTTATGTAATCTACTGTACCTGCTTCGTATTGAGCTTTATAGATGTCAAAGAGATTTTTGGCAGATTGGTAGTTTTTTTGATAGCTAAGAAGCGCTTCGTTGTCTTTTTTGTATGAGGCAAGGGCGCTGTCAACTTCTTTAAAGGCGTTTATCACGGTATTTCTGTAGTTTAATACCGCCTGCTCGTATTGGAGCTTTGAGCGCTCATAGATGCTTGTGTTCTTTTTGTAGTTAAATATAGGTGCTAGGATATTTAACCCAAAGTTCCAGACGTTGCTTGCATTTTCTATGAAGCTTGAAAGGTTTGTAGATGCATAACCGTAATTAGCGGTTAGGTTAAACACAGGAAAGAAGTTTGCAAGCGCCTGTTTTTGGGCGTAGGCGTAAGAAAGCACATTGTACATGGCTTCTTTTACATCTGGCCTTTGGGTTAAAACCGTGGAAGGTACTTGAGGAGGTATTAGCTCTGCGTAGTTTTGCAAATCAAAATTATTGCTTGATGGCTTAATGGAAAAATCTTCTGGGTATTTACCTAAATAGTAGGCAAGTGTGTTTTGTGTAATTTGCTTTTGCTTTATAAGGTTGTTTAGAACTGTTTTTATGTTTTCAACTTGCGTTTTTGCATCTTCTATCGGCTCTATATTGATAAGGCCACTTTTGTATTTATCTTCGTTTAGTTTTAATATTTCTTCTGCTGATTTAAGCTGATTGGTGAAGTTTTCTATGGATAGATTAAGTGCGGCAAGCTGAAAGTAGGTTTGAGCTACATTGCTAAGCAGTGTAAGCTTTACTACATTGGCATCTGCTTGTGAGAGATTTACATTGGCTTTTGCTTGGTTTACGCTGTTTTGTATCTGGTGCCATACATCAAGCTCATATGAAGCAGATAGCCCAGCCTGGTGAAGGTTGTATATTTTGTTTGAGCTATTTAGCGCAGAAGGGCTTTGGTTTAAAGAAGGCTTATTGCGTGTTGATGAGTATGTGGCATTTATTGTTGGCAAAAGGGCTGATTGGTTTTGGCCTACATATGTTTGTGCAATCTGAATATTTTTTAGTGCAATTTTGTAGTTTAGGTTGTTTTCTAAAGCTGTTTTAACCACATTATTAAGCGTTTTGTCTTTAAAGTTTTCCCACCAGTTTTGACTTAGTGTAGAGTTGGTTGAGTTTATTGTGTATTTAAACTCAGAAGGTATCTGCACTTTAACATTCTTTGGCGAAGTGTACAAAGCGCACGATGATAAAAAACCAGCTAAAGTTAAAGCTAAAATTGCCTTGTATCTCATTTCTTTTCTCCTATATACACATCTACAAGCATCCCAGGATAAATGGTCACATCTTTTGGCACTCTAAACTTAAACACTATAGGCAGTACTCTTACATCTACCTGTTCTGTCCTTTGGTTTGATAGCTCTATCTTTGGTGTGGTGTATGGCTGAAGGCTTACAAACTCAAGCGGGATTTTCTTATCTGTACCTCTTATAAACGCAACTGCTTTGATGTCTTGTGGCTTTGGCAGTCTTGGTACTAAGATCTCATCTACATAACATCTAACTTCCATTTCTTTTTCAATATTGCCCATTACAACAACGGGTCCGTAGCCTTGAGTGTATGTGCCGTATGAGCCAGAAGGTGACACATAGCTTCCAACAGCTGTAGCCACTTTTAACACGACGCCGTTAACTGGGGCCTTAACTGTGTATTTATCAAGCAGCGCTTTATTTGCAAGGTAGGACTTTAGGGCTGCTTCATACTGGCTTTGCGCATTTTGTATGTCATATATCCAGGCACCGGCTTTTGTTAGTTCATATTGTTTTAGGGCTACCTGGTAATTTTCTTTGGCTGTTTCATATGCGTCTTTTGTGGTATCGTACGTGCTTTTGCTTACAGAGTTTGGGTTTATTCTATGGGCTTTTTCTACTATATCCCACTGGTCTTTTGCTGATTTTAACTGGGCTGTAGCATAATCAAGCTGGGCTTTTGAAACTTCAAGCGTTTCTTTTCGGGGCTGTGCTTTTAGTTCATTTAAGTAGGCAAGGGCTGCTTTCATCTGATAGTAAGCTTGTTGTGTAGTATTTTTTTGCTGTGTATCGTCTATTTTAAAAAGAGGAATGCCTTTTGTTACGCTTTGGCCGTCTTTTGCAAAAATCTCAGTAACCCTGCCTGATACATCAGGAAAGATATTTATATTCTCGCCGTTTGTCTGGTAGCTTTCAATAATGCCTGTGGCGTATAGACCAGCTTCATATGGGTTTTTTTCTACATGAACGGGGGGTAGAGCGCTTGTGTGCTTATTGTAGATGTAGGCGCTCACAAGGCCAATTAGTATTCCAACGCTTGCTATTAAAAATATAACCTTAGTTTTCATTGTGCCTCCAATTTAGTAATCGTCTTTTGTTCATCAAGATGATTTCCATTGTCTGTTGTCTGTTTCAACTTGCCGTCTTCCATATGAAGAATACGGTTTGCAAACTCAAATATCCTCGAGTCATGCGTAACTATTATTATGGTGCGCTCCTGTGTTAGCAAGTGCTCTTTGACAAATGCTATAATCTGCCTGCCTGTTTCGCCATCAAGCGATGCGGTAGGCTCATCAAAAATCAATATATCGGGCTTGGATACAACCGCTCTTGCTATTGCCACACGCTGCTGTTCGCCGCCTGAGAGTTTATACACTGGTAAATCTACTTTTGATCCAAGACCCATAACTTCAAGGTAGTACTTTGCTTCTTTTAGGGATTTATCCCAATTTTGCCTTTTTAAAAATAGTGGTATGCTTACATTTTCTGTAGTGGTGAGCTTTGGAAATAAATGATAGTCTTGAAAGACAAAACCTATGTGGTTTAATCGGAAGTCTGCAAGGTCATCATCTTTCATCTGCCATATATTTTTATCTTTTACTGTTACTGTGCCTTCGTTTGGGCGCAAAATCCCAGAGATTATGCTCAACAGCGTAGTTTTGCCAGAGCCAGATGGACCTACGATGTATAAGACTTCTCCATAATAAGCTGTGAGGTTTACACCTTTTAGTGCGTATGTTTTGCTCTCATCAGCACCAAAGTACTTAACTATATTTTTAGCTTCCAATATTGCCTTCATATTAACCCCTAAACACATCAAAAGGCTCTATTTTAAGAACCTTTCTTATGCCTATGTAGCTTGAAAAACCAGCTATTAGAACTACCATTAAAAAGGCAATGAGCATGTTCTGGTAAGTCACAATTGCTGCATAGTTTGGTATCCTTGCTTTAGAAATAGCTATCATTAAAGATGAAATCATAATGCCAAAGCCGTATCCTATAAAGCTTGTGACCGAGGCTTGAAACAAAATCATAGCCATAAGCTCGTACTTTTTGGCGCCTATTGCCTTTAGGGCGCCAAACTTTTCTAAGTTTTCAAGCACAAAGGCATAAAATGTCTGCCCTGCAATAGATAGACCTACAATAAAGCTAATAAAAGTCATTATCATGATGTTTGTGCCCATACCTGTTTTATACTTGTAGAAGTTCTCTATTGTTTTTTCAAACTGCTTTTGCGTAAGGGCTTTATAGCCTAATTTCTTAACTTGTTCTTGAATGTATGGAATATCTGCATTGCTTTTTGGGTTTAGCAGGATGTAGGACATAGAATACCTAGTCTGTGGCAAGTCTTGTGTAGCTCTTGTGTATGTGGTATAGAGCGTAGGCGTGCCAAAAAGACCTCCGCTTGCTGGCTTTGCAAGCGCTACAATTACCGCCCTGTGGTCGTTAATGCTTAAAACTGAGCCAATGCCAGGTGAGCCTATGCGTCTATAATCTGAATCCACAACGCCTATAAAGGCATCAGAATTGTAAATCTTGTTTAAGTCTCCTTTTATGATAGGCGGTCTACCAAACAGTGTGGTATCATCCAAACCAATAATGTTAGCGCCCTGGTATGTACCATCTGGGAGTTTTACAAGGCCAGAGCCAAAGTAAATAGGCACAGCCATAGCTACACCTTTTATACTTCTTACATAATCAAGCACATAGTCTGGCAGTGGTATAGAGCTTCTGTCGTTGTCCACAGATGGGTCCATAACCCACATCTTTGCACCGATGTTTATAACATTTGATGTGGATTTTCTCATAATACCTGCAAACATAGAAGTCATCTGATTCATTAAAAACACAGCGAATGTTACACCTAAAATGAGTGTAAAGAATTTGCCTCTATCGTTTGCAAGAAGCTTAAGGGCAATTTTTAGTAGGCCTTTCACTTGAGCCTCTTTCTAGGTTTATTATCTAGTTTAGCGAACAGAAGTTTAAATTTGTAAACTAAACAAAAAAGAGTTTGATTCATAAGGCACCTCCAATACCTAAATTTTTCATTTTGATATTAGGGTGCAATTGTAAATTGCATATAAACAAATTGTAAATCAATTGTAAACAAAAATAATAATTAAGATGTTTTGTCTGAATCGACATTTTCATGCGCACACTCCGTTCATAAAAACATTGTATGCAACATTTGATAACTCTTCTGTGCTGCTTTGTGTGTTTTTTAAAGCAAGCATAACATTAATGCCAATAAGTAACTGAAGCATCATTTGTTCGTTGAATGGTTTGAAAATTTTCTTTTCTTTGCCTTTTTTTAAGACATCAATCAGTATATTTGATAGAGGATCAAAGTATTTATCTTTTAATGATTTAACCTGTTCAAAATTTGTTGCACTTTCTTTTAGCATTAGATATGAAATGTATTTGCCTCTTTTCTTTAGCACATCTATGTGTATTTTAATAAATTCTTTCAAAAACTCTCTTTCATCGTCAGTTTGTATTTTGTTAACATTTTCTAAAAACTCATCCATATTTGCAGATAAGACGCTCTCATACAATGCTTTTTTGCTTCCAAAATAGTAGCTAATCATTGCGCTGTTTGCTTTTGCTTCTTTGGCTATTCTTCTAATAGAGGTTTCCTGGTAGCCATACTGAGCAAATAATTCACTTGCTTTTTCTAGAATTTTTTCTTTAGTGCTCATAAAACTCCTACTTCATTAATCAATCGTATAATTAATACTATATGTTGCTAAAAAAGTCAATAAAATTATTATACTTGAAGCTTAAATTTTTTTATTTGCTTATAAATAGGGGCACTTGATTGCAGAATGCTCTCATAAAGGAAAAACTCTTCTACTCTAAAATTTAGGTCATTATTTTGGATAAAGAAGTTTGTTAATTCTAAAAGCTCTTTTGCTTTTTGGGGCGCAATATTTTTTAGTCTTGCAAGTGTTATATGGCAGATGTGATGTTCTTTTGCAAAAAGCTCATCAATGCAAGATGCTATATTTTCAAATTCTGCATTGTGATTTTGGCCTACCCACAGTATTCTTGGATCCTTGAGATTTTTAAAAACGCTGCTATCTTTTAAATCAATTTCAAATGATTTGTTTTTTAATGCAATTTTGTTTAAAAAGTTTTCAATATGAATGATATTATCGCTTTTAAGTTCTCCTAAGAATTTCAAAGTAATGTGTAGATTTTCTATTTTTGTAAATTTTATATTGTTGTTTTTTAATTGTAGTTGTTCTATTAATGAGCCGATAGTATTTTTTATGTTGTGTGGTAGATCTATTGCAACAAATACTCTCATAAATTTTTCGATAAAATAAACTCTCTTAAAAACAGCATTGCAAAAGCAGCTACTTTCTGCCTAACAATCATGTAGCTTCCACTAAATTCTCTGATGCTAAAATTGTAACTATTGTCTTTATAATATGTAAAAAATAAAAATTTATCGAACTTGGCGTTATTGATTATAATAATAACAAAATCAGCGTTACTTAAAGTTAATGAGAAGCTAGAAAGTTCTTTTGCAAAAGTCTCACTGAAATTTCCAAATCTTTTTTTATAATTTTCATCAATCCCAAAAAAATACTCTAGGGTTTTATCATCAAGACTTTCAATACACAGTGCTATGTGTTTTCTAAAACTTTCTATTGACATTAGTTTTGATGCAAATAAAGCACCACTTGATAAATCGATAATAGATATTTTTACTGGTTTATCAGCAATAACACTGTATAAGGCTGAATGGCAGCTTAAAGTATCGTATGCAAAGATTTTTGTTTTGTCAAAATTTATTTCTGCAAGTTCTTGTTTGTTTAGTTCAACTACCGAATAAACTTCATCTGCAAAAATTGTATTTTGAGTGTTTAAGTTGCCTTCAAAAATGCCAATAGTGTATTTTTGAGTATTGAATAGCTTTTTTAAGCTTTCAAAATTAAAACTTTCTTTTAATTCTTCTGGTAAAAATGCTATGGGTTTATTGTAAACAAAGCTAGCAAATACGCCTTCTGATAGTTTTTCGAAACCAGATGCCACAATATAAGCTTCGTCTTTGAATACACTTGGGCGCTCAAAACTAACAAGCATAATTTTTTGCAATTTATGCCACAGTCTTTTTGGGTAAACAATAAACAAACCATTTGTGCTTTGGAATGCAAATTCTATAGCTTTGCGCATTTCATTAAAATCATCCCCACAAGATACCACAAGAGGCTTTAAACCTGAAACAGAAATGATTTTGTCCACATAAAAATCTAAAGAATATGGTATATCTAAAAATACAACCGCATAACTCATTTGAATATGATATATAGTAAAATACCAGCCATTATACCACCTACTAAATCATCGAGCATAATACCAAGTCCTCCACCTATGCGCTCTAAAAAATTAAGCGGTGGAATTTTTGATATATCAATGATTCTAAAAAACAAAAAACCTAAAGCTACAGCCCAAAAAGAGTAATTCACAAAGGCTAGAGTTACAAGCATACCTACTACTTCATCAATAATTACAAAAGAAGGGTCTTTTATATTGTATGCACTTTCTACAATTTCGCTAGCGATAGTACCAACTACAAACAAACAAGCCACAGTCAGTAAATAAATACTAAGCGGGGCTTCTTTTAAAAACATATAAATTAAAATCCCAAACAAAGACCCTATTGTGCCAGGTGCGTATGCTGTATAGCCTACCCCAAAGACAGTGGCTATAATATCTGAAATTTTTTGTATGTCATCTTCAAATTTCATATTTCATAATGTAGAGTCTAAAAATTCAATTAACTTATCTATATGCTCTTTTTCTACAATTAAAGGTGGTTCAAACCTCAAAGTATCGCTTCCTGCTTTGCCAATTAATATTTTATTTTCTAAAGCTTTATCAACGATTTCTTCGCAAGGTTTATCAATTGATATACCTACTATTAGACCTATACCTTTTACAGACTTGATAGAAGCTTTTTTCTCTTTTAAAATCAATAGTTGTTTGATAAAGTAATCGCCTGCATCTTTTACATGGGATAAAATATTATTGTTAAAGATAAAATTTAAAACTTCACTTCCTACTTTAGTTGCAAGTGGGTTACCGCCAAATGTGGAACCGTGAGACCCTGGCGTAAAGAGAGCTGCTACATGCTCTTTTGCTAGCATAGCACCAATTGGCATACCTGCAGCTAGTCCTTTTGCCATTGTTATGATATCTGGTGTACAATCGTAGAGCTCATAAGCAAAGAACTTTGAAGTTCTTCCCATACCGCTTTGAATTTCATCGTCAATTATAAGACAATCGTTTTTTTGGCAGTAGTTTACTACTTCTTTTACAAATTCTTTTTGTGCTTGATTTATGCCACCTTCTCCTTGTATAAACTCTATCATAACAGCGCAGACATCTTCATTAATTTTGCTGTAAAAATCATCTATGTCATTGTATTTTGCATATATAAAGCCCGGTGTTAAAGGCTCAAAACCCTCTTGGTACTTTTTTTGACCTGTTGCGGAAAGTGTTGTAATGGTTCTTCCATGAAATGAATGCTCAAATGTCAGTATGGTTTTTCTATTTTTTCCATACAAACGGGCAAGTTTAATAGCTGATTCATTTGCTTCTGCACCTGAGTTGCAGAAAAATACTTTATCGGCACATGAGTGCTCAACTAGCATTTGTGCTAACTGGGCTTGCTCTTTTATGTAGTAGAGGTTTGATACGTGTATAAGTTTTTTTGATTGTTCGCATACTGTTTTTGTTACAATTTCATGCGAGTGACCTAGTATATTTACTGCAATGCCTGCCAAAAAATCTAAGTATGCATTAGAGTTTTCATCGTATAGGTACATACCTTTGCCGTATTCAAAGCAAACTTTTGCCCTGCGATAAGTGTTAGTTGTGTATTTATCTGATTGTTCAAAAACATCCATTTTATTGCCTCCTTGCTTGGATTAAATTTTTATAAATTTTAAATTTCATTTATAGCCTTTTCTATCAAAAGCTTGATATTTTCTATAGAGTAACTGCGCGCTTTTAAAAAAGCAGATTGACCCATTTGATTTAAATCTTTGTTTTGAATATCCCTCAAAGCTTGATAAAGGCTTGCTACATTAGGTTTGCATACAATCGCGCAAGTCTCATCAACCACTTCGGCTAAACAACCAACATCGGTTACGATTACCGGTTTGCCTGTTGCCATAAACTCTAAGCTAGTTCGTGCAATTATCTCTGAACCAATTGAGCTCACAACGCCTACATCAAAAGCACTTATAATATCTTCTACATCATCTCTGTATTTATTTTCTATAATAACGCGCTCTTGCAAATTTAGTTGTTTAATTTTTTGCATAATATCATTTTTTTTCATTTCTGTTTCGTATATAAGCATAAAAAGTTTTGAATCAGATTTTAGGCTTGCAAAAGCCTCAAGCAACAATTGTATGCCTTTCACAGGTGATGTTCTGCCTATAAATCCATATACAAATGTATTAATATCAATGCCAAACTCTTTTCTTATCTTTAAAGCACCTTCTTTGCTGTAAGTAAATTTTTTTGTATCAACTGCACCGTTTATTACTTTATGTGGTATATTTATGTAATTTGCAAAATTTTTTGAGCTTATAAATGCATAGTCAATGCAGTGTCTGTTGAGTTTGGGTTTTCTATTTTCTCCAAAAATTCTAATTAGCTTAAAATTACTGTGTTTTTTTAGCAAGCATGAATAAAATGTTGCATCGCCTCTTATAGTAAAAACAAGTTGAGGATTTATATCTTTAAAATAGCTTCTCATTTGATTCAAATTTCTAAAAAAATTAATCGGATTTTTTGTGCGTAAATTTTTTATATAGTATTTATTGGTTGTTACAACTTTATCAATATAGCTATCTTGTTGGCATAAAAGCGATACTTCACAGTATTGGCTTAAAACTTCCAAAAAAACTTTACCTAGAAATGTTAAGGAACTATTCCATGTTTCATCTAGTATGATTGCTACATTCATCGTGTATTTTTTTCAAATTCGCCAGAAAAATTTTTCCTTCGTTTTAATTCTTCTAGAATCGCATCAAATGGTATCTGCCTATAGGCAAGCCCAACCAACAAATGATACAAACAATCGCTTGCTTCATATATAATGTGAGACGAATCATTTTCTTTTAATGCAAACAAGAATTCCAGTGTTTCTTCGTTTATTTTTTTTGCAATTTTTTCAACACCAGATGAAAATAGTTTAGCGGTGTATGAATTTTGTGGCATATCTTTTTTTCTTTGCAGTATTGTTTCGTATAATTCACTTAATACAGAGTTTTGTACATTGTAAATTGTCTCTTTGAAGTTTTCGCCAAGTTTGGGCTCTATTTCCATGATTTTGCCCCTAAAATACTCTCTAAAAAAACAGCTTCTATGAAATGTGTGGCACGCGCATCCTACTTGTTCGACTTTATAAAGCACACAGTCTTCGTCACAATCAAATAATATTTGCTTTATCTTTTGGACATTGCCGCTTTCTTCTCCTTTTTTCCATAGTTTTTTGCGAGTTCTTGAATAGTAATGAGCGTATCCTGTAGAAACCGTTTTTTGCAAAGCTTCTTTGTTTGCATATGCAAACATCAGTACTTCTTTATTGTAAAAGTCTTGTGTAATAACTGGAACAAGTCCATTTTGATCAAACTTAATTATCTCAAAAATTTCCACTTTTTTATAATAGCTGAAAAATAGTTTCTTGTAAAGTGCCTTTTAAATTTTGACATAAAAGTTAGTAAACGCTAAAATGTCAAAGATGGAGGTTAAAATGAAGGTAATTAGCACCATTGGTGAAACGCCATTAGTAGAGTTAAGTGCAAAATTTGATACAAATGCTAGGCTTTTTGCAAAACTTGAGACAAAAAACCCAACCTTTTCTGTAAAAGATAGAGCGGCGTATTTTATGATTAAAGATGCTATTGATAGCGGAAAACTAAAAAAGGGCATGCAGATAATTGAACCAACAAGCGGCAACACTGGTATTGCACTGTCTTTTTTAGGAAGTGTGCTGGGTTTTGGTGTAAATATTGTAATGCCAGAATCCGCAAGCCGTGAGCGCTTGTCTATTATGAAAGCTTTTGGCGCAAAAGTTATTTTAACAAGCGCTAAATTGGGTATGAAGGGCTCAATTGACAAGGCTTTAGAAATTTTAAAAAGCTCTGATAATTTTTTTATGCCAGATCAGTTCAATAACCCATCAAACCCTAAGGCTCATGAGCTAACTACAGGTCCAGAGATATTTAACGCCTTTGGCGCTATTGATGTTTTTGTAAGTGGTGTAGGCACAGGTGGGACTATAACTGGGGTCTCGCGATTTCTCAAAAAAGTTAAAAAAGACTGTATTAGTGTAGCTGTTGAGCCAAAGAATAGTCCAAGTATTAGTTCTTATTTAAAAAATATTGACTACATAGCAAAACCACATTCAATCGAAGGCATTGGGGCAGGTTTTGTTCCAAAGAATTTGGATTTGAGTGTAATTGATAGGGTTGAGCTAGTAGAAGATGATGAAGCAAGAGAATTTGCTATAGCTTTATCTCAAAAAGAAGGAATTTTAGCGGGTATCTCAAGTGGGGCAAATTTTGCAGTAGCTTGCAAGTTGGCAAAAATGGAAGAGTTTAAAGACAAAAATATAGTTTTTATTGTGTGTGATAGTTTAACGCGTTATTTAAGCACTTTTACTACCCGCCTTTGATTGCTTGTCCCATTTTAAATATTGGCAGGTACATTGCTATAACAAGCGTTCCTACTATGACGCCTAAAAATACTATTATTATAGGTTCTAGCATTGTTGTTAGGTTTTTAACGCTGTTGTCTACTTCTTCTTCATAATATTGGGATACTTTAACAAGCATGTCTTCTAACTTTCCAGTTTCTTCACCAACTGAAATCATTTGAGATACCATGTCGGGGAAAATCCCTGCTTTTGATATAGGCTCAGATAGATTAGAACCTTCTTTTACTGATTCTTTTACTTTGTTTAAAGAGTTTTCTATAACGAGGTTGCCAGAAGTTTTTGCACCAATATCTATGGCTTCAAGGATGCTTACACCGCCTGAGGTAAGCATTGATAAAATTGAAGAAAATCGCGCAATAGATGTTTTTAGTATAAGCGTGCCAAGCAAAGGAAGCTTAAGCAAGACAGAGTCTATATATGTTCTAAATTTGATACTTTTCTTTTTTGCAATAACAAAAGCGCCAATAATAATAGCAAGAATTAGAAGTATAATTACTATATAGTCTCTTAAAAAATTACTTACACCAATCACCATGCGAGTTAGTAATGGTAATTGCATACCGCTGTCTGCATACATTTTGCTAAATGTAGGTATGACAAATGTTAATATTAAAGCAATAACAGCTACAGCCACTATACTAACCATAGTAGGGTAAATCAAAGCGCCTTTGAGCTTGCGTTTAAGTTCTAAATCTTTTTCCATAGTAATCACAAGTCTTTGGAGCACAACATCCAAGTTGCCGCTTGCTTCACCTGATTCAACCATATTTATATATAAATCAGAAAATATATCTTTGTGTTCTTTTAGGGCATTAGAAAAAGATGAGCCTGATTCGACATTATCTTTAATATCTCTAATTATTTTTTTTAATTTGGGGTGTTTAATTTGTTCAATAAGAATGTTAAATGCTGAAACTATAGGTATGCCTGCGTTTAACATTATAGAGAGTTGTTTTGTCATAATCATAATATCTTTTGGTTTTACCTTGTTTAAAAAATCCAGCTCAATCGGTGGAGCCGATTGTTTTATTGATAAAACATTGATATTTTGCTTTTTTAACTTTATTATAGCGTCTTCTTTGCTGTCTGCTATCACTTCGCCTTTTCGCTTAACATTATTTATGGTGCCTTTCCATCTAAAGTACGCCATTTTAACCTCTCATGTTAATTTTTATTCTATCCATCATGTTTTTAAGTTCATCTTTGTTTAAAGAAGCATTTAGTGCTTCATTGTAAGAAATCAAACCTTTTGAGTAAAGTTCAAATAATGATTGGTTAAATATCTTCATACCCGTTTTATCCTGGCCTATTTGCATTGTTGAGTAAATCTGTGGTATTTTGTTTTCTCTAATTAGGTTTCTTATTGCAGAATTTGGTATTAAGATTTCTACTGCTACAACCCTGCCTGAGTTGTCTTTTTTCTTTAATAGGCTTTGCGTTACTATGCCTTGAAGCGATGTAGAAAGCTGAACTCTAATTTGTTCTTGTTGTGATGCAGGGAACACATCTACGATTCTTGTAATGGTTTCTGCGGCAGAGTTCGTATGAAGTGTAGCAAATACTAAATGGCCAGTTTCAGCTACGGTCAAAGCGGCTGCTATTGTTTCTGCATCTCTCATTTCGCCAATTAGTATAACATCTGGGTCTTGTCGCATGATGTGTTTTAAGCCTTGTGCAAAACTTGACGCATCTGTGCCGATTTCTCTTTGATTGACAAGCGCTTTATCGTGTTTGTAAGTAAACTCAATAGGGTCTTCGAGCGTAATAATATGCACGGGCCTAGATTTATTAATTAAATTTAACAGTGCAGCAAGCGTGGTGGATTTACCAGAGCCTGTGGGGCCAGTAATCAAAACCAAGCCTTTTGGTAGATTTGCAAATTCTTTTACTATCGGTGGGAGGCCTAAAATGTTAAAATCTGGTATTTCTTGAGGTATTATTCTAAAAGCACCTGCAACCGAGCCTCTTTGCATAAATACATTTGCCCTAAATCGGGCTAACTCTGGTACGCCAAATGAAAAATCAACATCAAAATTTTCTTCAAAGCGCTTTCTGTTTAGCTCGTTCATTACGCTATAACATAAATCCCTTGTGTCTGTAGGAGTAAGTGTATCGTATTCTAAATTCACAAGATCACCGTTCACCCTAGCCCGTGGGGGAGAGCCTACCGTTATGTGTAAATCGCTTGCGTTAATTGAGCAAATATGCCTTAAAAGTTCAACCAAATCTTTTGGTTTCATATCCTACCTCACTTAATTTATAGCTACGCTTAAAACTTCTTCAAGCGTGGTTATGCCTTGCTTTACTTTTTGTAATCCATCTTGTTTTAGCGTAAGCATACCCTCTTTAAGCGCTTTTTGTCTGATTGTATTTTCATCTTTACTGTTTATTATCATTTCCCTTATATCTTCGCTTATAGGCAATACTTCAAATATAGCCATCCTGCCTTTGTAGCCAGTATCTAAACAATGCGAGCAGCCTTTGCCATTATAAAGCTTTATGTCGTCTAACTCAGCTTCATTAAAACCTGCTTTTAATAAAATTTCCTTTGGTAAATTGATTGGCTGCTTACAGTGAGTGCATATTTTTCTGACCAATCTTTGCGCTAAAACTAACCTTAGAGAACTTGCAATCAAATACCTATCTATACCCATATCTATAAGCCTTGTAATTGCTGATACAGAATCGTTTGTATGCAAAGTGGATAAAACTAAATGGCCAGTAAGAGCAGCACGGATTGCAATTTCTGCAGTTTCGGTATCTCTTATTTCTCCAACCATAATTATATCTGGATCTTGCCTTAAAAATGAGCGCAAGGCACTGCTGAAAGTTAAACCAATATCTTCTTTTACCTGTACCTGATTTATGCCCTCAAGGTTGTATTCAACTGGGTCTTCAACGGACATAATGTTTCTGTCTTCTCTATTTAGCTCGTTTAATGCCGCATAAAGCGTGGTAGATTTTCCAGATCCTGTTGGACCTGTTACTATAACAACTCCGTTTGGCAAGTTTATTGCATCTCTAAAACGTTTTAAATCAGTTGGTCTCATATTAATGCTATCTAGTGAGATTTTAATGTTTTCCCTATCAAGTAGCCTCATTACAAGTTTTTCGCCAAAAACAGTGGGAACGGTTGAAACTCTCAAATCAATAAGTTTACCAAGAGCCTTTATTCTGATTCTGCCATCTTGCGGAAGTCGCTTTTCTGCAATGTTGAGTTTTGCCATTATTTTGAAGCGTGTTATAAGGTTTGAGGCAATTGTTTTTGGCGGTGTATTGACAGTTTTTGCCTTGCCGTCAATTCTAAACCTAACTCGGAATTTATTTTCGTATGGCTCTAAGTGAATATCAGAGGCTCCTTCTTTGACTGCAGATTCAAGTATGCTGTTTGCAAGTTTTATAATAGGCGCATCGTCTATATTTGAAGTTTCATCAAAATCAAGACTTTCTATTTGTTCTACTGAGCTATCAAAATTATCAATATTATCTGTCACATTTCTGACAAGTACTTCTAATTCTTTACTTGTGCCGTAATATCTTATGAGATATTCGTTTATTTGACTTTCTTTAGCAAGGTAAATTGATATTTTCTTTCCCGTAAGGAACCTCAATTCATCGATCAGAAAAACATTTTCGGCGCTGCACAAAGCTACTTTTAAAGTATTGTTTTCTATCGAAAATGGAAATACACGGTGTTTTCGTGCAACTTCGCTGGGTATTGAATTTATAGCTTCTTTTTGAGGCTGTATTTTTGAAAGATTAACTGTTTCTATACCGTATTTTTTTGATAAAAAATCTAACAGTTCATCTTCGGTTATTAAATTGTCTTCTATTAGTATTTTGCCAAGCATTTCGCCCGTTTGAGCTTGTTTTTGTAAGGCTTTGTCAAGCTGTTCCTGCGTAATTTTGTTTTCATATAAAAGCATTGTGCCAAGCAATTGTCGGCTAGCGGTTGCCATTTATGACCTCAAATGCGTAATTTATGTCAAACTCTATGCCTGTCCAGATTTTAAACGCGTAATACGCTTGATAAACAAACATTGTATTACCATCGATACCCTTTATGCCAAATGCCTTAGCCTGTTTAATAAGTGGGGAGTTATATACGATGTCAATTAACAGTGTATTTTTATTTAATAAATTTAAGTCTAGCACAGACTCATTGTCCGATAAGCTAATAGAGGTTGTATTAACAATAATTTCGTTCTTATACACATCTTTTTTTTCAATAATGTTTAAAGTTAGCAAATCGCCGAAGCGTTCTTTTAGTTTAAATGCATTCTTAAATGTCCTGTTGTAGATATTTAGCGTTTTAACACCTTTTTTATAAAATGCGTAAATGCAAGCGCTTGATGCTCCACCTGAACCTAAAATACATATATTTTTTGTACAATCTATATCTTTGATAGTTTCGAAAAAACCCAAATAGTCTGTATTGAAACCAAACAGCTCACCGTTTGAATTTTTTATAGTATTGATTGAGCCTATAATCTTTGATTCGTATTCTAGAGAATCTACAAACTGAACCGCTTCATTTTTAAATGGTAGTGTGATATTGACACCTTTAATGCCAAGACCTCTTATACCTTCTAGCGCTTGTTTTAGGTTATTAACTTCAAAAGCTATATAAACTGCATCAATGTTGTATTTTGCAAACATATAATTATGAAGTTTAGGAGATAAACTATGTTTTATAGGTTTGCCAATAATTGCATATACATTAGTTTGGGCTCCAATCAATTTCAATGCTCCGTTGTGTATTTGTTAGAGTGAATTTTATCACAATGTCTGGTTTTATTTCAAGTAAATTCGGCCATTCTACAAAAAAAATTGCATTTTTTTCAAAGTACTCACAAATTCCCATACTTAAGAGTGATTCTTTTGCTTCAACCCTGTATAAATCCATATGTATAATTTTTTTATCATTCAATAAGTACTCGTTTACTATAGAAAATGATGGACTGCCTCTAAAATCTTTTATGCCTAAATAATACAAAACAAAACGCACAAATGTTGTTTTGCCACTGCCTAAATCCCCTTGTAAAAAAATTATCATTCGATTATTATCTTTTATGTTTTGCGCAAACTCTTTTGCTATTTTTTTTGTTTGAGATAAGGTTTTTGCCGAGTAGATCATTCTTTGTGATACGGTAAATGGTTTATGATTGTAAAACTTCTATATACACTTTCGCATATAGCCAACCTTGCTATAGCGTGAGGCAATGTAAGCTTTGATAGAGAAAGGAAAAAATTTGTTTTAAACGCTTCTTTTTCTATGCCAAATGCACCACCAACTACAAACACAAGAGGTTTGTTAATTGTTTCTATAAGCTTTGCAAACTCAAAAGAATTTAATTGCTTCCCATTCTCATCAAGCACAAACACAAAGTCTTCTGGTTTAATCTTTTTTTGTATTGCAAGTGCTTCGGTTTTTGGCGTTGAAGGTTTTATATATATGGTTTCAACATCACAAAAAACTCTCATGCGTTTTATATATTCAAGGCAAAACTTATCAATCTCAAACTTTTTACCAACAAAAATAAACTTTACTTGCATTTAAAAGTGTCGATGGGCATATCTTTCCACAAGTACTCTAGATCAATCTCTTTTCTTTTTGATTCGCTAAATAGGTGTACGATAATAGATCCTGCGTCTATAAGCATCCAGTCGCCTTTATCATCACTTTCAATGTGGTTAATGGCGTTTAATTTGTCAAGTTCATCAATGCAGGCTAGCGATTGATTCAAAGAGTTACTTGTGCCTATAATAAAATAATCAAATAACACCTGGATTTTTCTCATATCAATAATTTTAATATTTTCAATCTTTTTTTCGCACAGAATATTTAAAATTTCATTCATTTAAATAAAACCCCTTTTCTAAAATCATTTTTTCTACATTGTATGGGACAAAATATCTAATGGTTTTGCGTTCCTTTACGCGTCTGCGAATCTGACTTGACGATATATCAATCTTTCTGTAGTAAATATAAGCGCTTAATTCTCTTGGTGGGTATTTTGCCATTTTTCTTGCTTCTATAAATTTTAACCAATTATATTTTAATTTTATTTGTTCTATGCTGTATTTTGGTCTTGTTATTATAATAAAAGTAATTTTGTTTAATAATTCTTTGTAGTTTTTCCATGTGTCAATATCTAAAAATGCGTCTGCTCCAATGCAGTAAAATAACTCGTTGTCTTTGTATTGTTTTTTAAGCAAATCTATCGTATCAACAGTATAGCTTATTTCTGTTGAATTGATTTCTATGTCGCTTACCTCAAAACCTTCGAGTCCAGATATGCTTAAAGCTACCATATCGTATCTATCTTTTGCGCTTAAGGCGAGGTTTTTTTTGTGAGGTGGAACACCTGTTGGGATAAACACAAATTTATCAATAAAAAAATACTCTTTTATTTCAATTGCACTTATTAAATGGCCAATATGTATGGGATTAAATGTGCCACCAAAAAAAGCTATCCTCATTGCCTAACTTGACCATTCCCTCTAATTTTATACTTGTATGTTGTTAACTCTTCTAATGCCATAGGGCCTCTTGCATGTAGTTTTGAAGTACTAATGCCAATTTCGGCGCCAAAGCCAAATTCACCGCCATCGCTAAAACGCGTTGAGGCATTGACATAAACACAAGCTGCATCAACTTTATTTAAAAAATCTTCAGCATTTGTGTAGTTTTGTGTAACAATGGCTTCTGAGTGTTTTGAACCATACTGATTTATGTGTTCAATAGCTTCTTCTATATTGTTTACAATTTTGATGGATAAAATGTAATCAAGGTATTCTGTTTGCCAGTCTTCTTGCGTTGCTTTTTTAATATTAGGTAGGATTTTTAGTGTTTCTTCACACCCTCTAAGCTCTACAATGTTTTCAAATTTTTTTGCCAAAAGTGGCAAATACGTTTTTGCAATATTTTTGTGAACGAGCAAAGTCTCTATTGCATTACAAACAGATGGTCTTTGAACTTTTGCGTTGTTTGCAATCTCAAGCGCCATATCGATATCTGCGCTTTCATCTATATACAAATGGCATAAACCCTTGTAGTGCTGTATTACAGGTACTGTGGCGTTTTTAGAGATGTGTGTAATTAGAGATTCTCCGCCTCTTGGTATTAACAAATCAATATATTGATCCATTTTGATAAGATAATCAATTGCTTGTCTATCTGTTTTGTCAATAAAAGTCAAAAAATCCGGGTTTATATCAAAAGACTCAAGTGTGTCTCTGATGAGTGTGCTTAAATATTTATTTGTATTAAACGCTTCTTTGCCACCCCTTAGTACGCAGGCATTTGAGCTTTTAAAGCAAAGGGCAAATGCGTCAACAGTTACATTGGGTCTTGCTTCGTATATTATACCAATTGTCCCTATAGGTACACGCACTTTCTCTATTTCAAGGTCATTTTTTAGTTTCCAGCCCTTTATAACTTCTCCTACAGGGCTTTTTAGGTTTTTTATTGTATTTAGCGATTCAACTATAGAATCTATTCTTTTTTCATTTAAAGTAAGCCTATCTACAAGGGCTTTTGATAAATTGCTTACCTCTATATCTTTGCGGTTTTCTGATATAATCTGGTTTTTATTTTTTTTAATATTGTCTGCGATTTTCTCTAAAACAGCATTGATGTTTTTTTCGCTTAATTGAATTTGTGAGGCTTTTTTGGCTTTTTTGCACAAATTTTCAATGTAGTCTAACATGATATTTCTCCTTTAATATCATTGTCTAAAATAATATTGTCTGTGCTTATAACATCATCTTGGGTTTTATAACCGAGGATTTTGCCAATTTCTTTTGAGTGAATACCTTTTATTTTTTCAATATCTGTTGAGTCATAATTTACAATACCTTTTGCTACACGTTTGCTATCAAGCATAATATCTACTACATTGCCTTTTGAAAAAACGCCTTCAATGGTTTTTATACCTTTTGCCAATAACCCTTTGCGGTTTTTTATACTTTCAAATGCCCCGTAGTCAATGTAAATTTTACCCAAACTTATGCAGTTATTAATCCAATAAATTTTTGATTTAACATAATCCTTTGGTAGAAAAATAGTTTTAGGGAAGGTTTTATCTAAAAATAAATTCTTTATTGGGTTTTTTCTTTTGCCATTAATTATAACAGCAGTCTTGCCGCCTTTTGATGCAATAAAAGCTGCCTTTACTTTACTTACAATGCCACCTTCACCAAGCCTGCTTTTGCCCTTTAGGTTTTTTAGCCAAGCTTCCTCTTGTATAACAGTTTCTATAAGTTTACTGTCTTTGTGTAATTTTGGGTCTTTATTATAAACTCCATCTACATCCGTTAGTATAATGAGCAAATTTCCTTCTACAAGGTTTAAAATATGTGAAGAAAGGCTATCGTTGTCGCCAAACATTAGTTCCTTAATAGCAACAGAATCGTTTTCATTGACAATAGGTACTACTTTCAAACCAAAAAGCGCTTCAAATGTATTTTTTGCATTTAAAAAGCGTTTTCTACTCAAAATATCCTCAATGCTTATCAAAACTTGAGAGATGTTGGTTGAAAATTGTGCAAACGCTTTTTCGTATATACTTATAAGGTAAGGTTGACCAATGCTAGCTAAGGCTTGTTTTATGGGAATACTATCTGGTTTTTTCTTAATATTGAGTACCTTCATCCCGCAAGCTACTGCGCCGCTTGAAACAATAAGCACTTCTTTGTTTTGTTTGTGTAAATAGCTAACATCTTGAGCTATTTCGTTAATTTTATCTTTGTCTATATCGTTATTATTGGTAATTATTGCACTGCCAACTTTTATTACAATTCTGCTGTATTTGCTTAAATCTAAATATTCTTGCTTATCCAATCAAGCAGCTCCTTGAGATTGGTTTTTTTTAGTGCGCTAATAAAGTAAACGTTGTATTGGCTAAATTGATCTTTGTAAGTTTCTGTATCGATCATATCAACAAGATCAATTTTATTTAAAGCAATTGCAAATTTTTTGCTTTGTAAGTTGAGCCCGTAAGATTTAAGCTCTTTTATTAAAATCTCAAAGTGCTCTTTTGGGTTGTCTGTAATATCTAAAATAAAGATTAAAATTTTGGTTCGCTCAATATGGCGCAAAAACCTTACGCCCATACCTTTGCCTTGACTTGCGCCTTCGATTAACCCAGGTATATCTGCTACCACAAACTCTTTATTATTGTGCGATACATACCCCAAATGTGGCGTAAGTGTTGTAAATGGGTAGTTAGCTACCTGTGGTGTTGCATTTGAGATAGCCCGCAGTAAACTTGATTTGCCAGCATTTGGAAAACCTACAAGACCTACATCAGCTATGAGTTTTAACTCTAAGATAATTTCTTGTGCTTGCGTTTTTTTGCCTTTTGTTGCGTATTTTGGTGTCTGGTTTGTGGAAGTTGCATAGTGAGCGTTGCCTTTGCCGCCAAATCCGCCCAAACTTGCTATAAACTCTTTTTGATCTGCATCTAAATCAGCCAAAACATTGCCTTGATTGTCTTTTATTACTGTGCCTACAGGCACTTCTATTATAATATCTGAACCATTTTTGCCAGTTTTGTTATTTGAAGAGCCGTTTTGACCATTTTGAGCAATAAAGAGCTTTTGAAAGCGGAACTTTAATAGAGTGTTTTCGTGTTTTGTAGCTTTAAATACTATATTTCCACCTCTGCCGCCATCACCACCATCTGGTCCGCCTTTGGGAACAAATTTTTCCCTTCTAAAGCTTACACAACCATCGCCCCCATTTCCTGATCTTATGGTAATTTTGGCATAATCTATGAACATCTTATTAGGCTATTACGCTAATTATTTTTTTCCCTAATTTTTCGCCAAACTTGACTGTTCCGCTTGAAAGGGCAAACAATGTGTAGTCTTTGCCCAATTGGGTATTTAGTCCAGGATGAAAATGACTGCCTCTTTGTCTTACAATTATTTCACCTGCGTTTACAAACTGTCCATCTGATCTTTTAACGCCAAGCCTTTTGCCAATTGAATCTCTTCCGTTTTTGCTGCTGCCAAGGCCTTTTTTATGTGCCATATAATGCCCCCTTCTTGTTTTTTTGTTAAATTTAGGCTAAAATCTGTGTAATTTTTACTTGCGTAAAGTGTTGCCTGTGGCCAATCTTCTTTTGAAATCCTTTTCTTCTTTTAAACTTAAAAACAATGATTTTTTTTGCTT
>Ga0315298_1000183_pt1 | contig 125658 bp, 126 predicted proteins | sample WHS_1_MG_FD_203077 | JGI IMG/M metagenome (GOLD analysis project Ga0315298, IMG submission 203077) | Extremophilic microbial mat communities from Washburn Hot Springs, YNP, Wyoming, USA - WHS_1_MG | ecosystem: Environmental > Aquatic > Thermal springs > Hot (42-90C) | place: USA: Wyoming...
AAACTGAAGGCTGTAGCGACCCAACACATGACCGAAATTGAACAGTCACCCGAAAGGGTTAAAGCCTTCTTCCAAGACCCTAAGGTGCGCTATGCCGCATAAAGACTTATTCGGGCCGGATCAATAGTTAGATTCAGGTAGCCCAATGAATAATAAAATAGCTGATCCCCGTCAGAACCGTCTTCTGGAAATGCTGCCGGCTTCCGAATATGCGCACCTCCTTCCCGCCCTCGAACGGGTTTCTCTCAAGGTGGGCGACACCCTGGCTGAACCGAACAAGATATCGCGTTTCGTCTATTTTCCGATAGACAGCATGGTCTCGCTCTATTATCCGATGGATCATGGAACATCGTCCGAAATCGCGCTCATCGGGAACGAGGGCATGTTCAGCATCGTTCCCATTCTCGGCGGGGAAACCATGCCCTATATGGCCGTAGTGGAGACTTCCGGCAAAGCTTTCCGGCTGGACGGAAAAATCCTCAAACGGGAACTCGATCGCTCCAGAAACCTGAGGCACATCCTGCTTCTCTACACCCAAGCGCTTTTCACTCAGATGGCTCAGCTGTCGATTTGCGGGCGACATCATTCGCTGCGCGAGCAGCTTTGCCTTCACTTGCTGCTGATTCACGACAGGGCGCTGTCTGACAGGTTCGCCCTGACCCAGCAGACCACGGCCCAGATGCTCGGCATTCGCCGGGAAAGCGTGACCAAGGTGTCAGGAGAACTGCGTGGCGACGGGCTGATCGATTACAAACGCGGGCATGTCACGGTACTCGACAGGCGGCGCCTGGAGTGCGAGTGCTGTGAGTGTTACGGTGTAGTGAGAGAAGAATTTCTTCGTCTTTTGGGCTGAATCTCAGGCCTTTTCCTGCAATATCCATCTCTCTTCAAGCTGTTCCGGGAATTCCTTCCCGGAAATCAGAAAATACCCATGTCACTGATAATGTTGAATTTTAGAAAAACAATGCCATAATCAAACCTGCCGAAAGGCACGGAGCAAGTTGTACCAACATAACTACTAAAGGAGAGATATAAATGGCTGATGCAATTCAGTTCACAAACGCAGGCGGCATAGTCGTATTGATCGTTTGTGCAGTGGTTTATCTGGGAAGCTGTTACCTGTATCAAAAAGGCAGGTGACCGATGGGTCGGCCGACTGGCCGGCATACCGAAGAAACGGGCCTGCCGGCCCGTTTATCGTTTGGATCGCATGTAAAAGTCATCGCCTTTTCTGGAGGAAATAAAGGCATGGTTCTCCGGAGGCTTCCACGACGTCCAGGATAGGCAGTCTTTGGCTTTTGAAGGCGAATGCGCGGCAGCCATACCTGAAACTGGCGTCGTGGGTGATGTAGTAGTGGGCGCAGCTGTTGCAGTCCGGGCGCTTTTTGTCCGGTTTCGTAGTCATAAGGTTATTATGCTCGAATCCTGCCTGGCGGAAAATGGCTATGGCTAAAGAATCCGGATTGAGCGCCGATAATGCCGTCATGAACCATAATCTCCATGCGGAAAATTTTTCTCTTCGCCAGCAGCTCGAGTCGCTTCTCCACGAGGCGCGCTGCAACGAGGACAAGATGCGTCGCTTCGACCAGCTCGAGCGCCAGCTGATAGGCGCGGGTTCCCTGGCCGAACTGGTCGGCATGCTGCTCTCGGAATACAAATCGGCCTTCGGGGTGGAGCATGTGACCCTGGCGCTGGTCGATGCGGAATACGAAGTGGCCAGAATTCTTGAAGCCGAGGGGGTGTCGGCCCCGGGGCTGTCATTGATCGGGTCTGGGGAGGCTCTCGAAAAGCTGTATGGCGAAAATCGAAGCCCTCGTCTGGGCAGGTTCGATGCTTCGATCCACGGGGCGATTTTCAGGGAAAGTTGTGGCAATATCGCCTCTGTTGCGCTTCTGCCGCTGGCTCGTCAGGGAGAGTTGATTGGCAGCTTCCATTTCGGCAGCGACAATCCGGAGCGATACGACAGTGTCAGCGGGACCCGATTCCTCGAACGCCTTGCCGCAATCATCTCCGTTTGCCTTGAAAGCACCCTGAACCAGGAACGTCTGAAGCTGCTCGGGCTGACCGATGGGCTGACGGGGGTCCAGAACAGGCGCTATTTTGAGCATCGCTGTCAGGTGGAGATAAGCCTTGCCCGTCGCCACAAGCATCCGCTTGCCTGCATGTTTCTCGATGTCGACAGATTCAAGCGGATCAACGATACCTACGGCCACCAGGTGGGCGATGAAGTATTGCGCAGTGTAGCCCGCATCATCCAGGGTCAGCTACGCGCGGGGGATACCGTTGCGCGTTATGGCGGAGAAGAGTTTGTCGCGCTTCTCCCGCAAACTGCGGTCAACCATGCGCTGGATATCGCAGAACGCATCCGCGCCAGAATTGCCGCTGAGCCTTTCGGGAGCGGGATGCAAGGGATAACCATCTCGATCGGCTTGTCGATGCTGCCGGCAGATGGCGCGAGCGACAACGGCGTTCTGTCCGGGCGCATGATCTCGGATGCCGACAAAGCGCTCTATCAGGCCAAGCACACGGGCAGGAACAAGGTCGTCTGCGACGGCGCAAAGCCCGCCATGCCTGCCGGCAAAGCGGCACTGGCGGAGCCTCTGGCGAGAAGTTTATCCGCCGTGATGCGGACTTGCCTCGGTTTGTATTCGGACCTGCGCAAACGCCTGATGCATTACGGTCCCATGTGACCGTCAGGCTTCTCCAGAATGCGCGGAGAAGCCCATACCCCTTTCGCATTCGGGGCGCTGGCAGGCCGGACGCGGATCATGTCTCCGGCAACTTCAGCGACGCTCAAAGTCGCGGCAGAGGGCAATGTCGTGCAAAGGCCGCCGCCATCCAGAAGCATCGAATTGTAATCCTTCTCGTTTTTTGCGGCGGCGTATTGCCTGATTTTTTCGAGAAGATCGCTGGTCGGACAGGTGACGACATCGGGGTTGGGGGAAAACACGGTCCCGACCTTGATGTTGCTCCCGCTTCCACCCGAGCATGCGGAAAGCGGCAGCAGCAGAAGAAAAATCATGAATCGCATAGGGCATTTCCCGTGAAGTTTTCGCAAGGATAGCAAAATTCGTCGAAACGGTCAGGATTGGCTTGAAAAAGCCGGGCGCCATGACTGGTAATTTTTGTGAAAGGCTGGTGTAAGCTTATGTGGATATATTTAGGGCAATTTTCTAACCACCGCACTGGGGAATACCAATGAAAGTTGCAAAAATCGCCCTATCCATTGCCTGTATGACAGCTTCTGCGACGGCAGTTGCCGATACGACAGACATCGTGGCGGTCAACAATCAGGTTGGCATCCAGCTCATATCCACCAGCGTCAATTACACCGAAACGGCTAATGGTACTACTGCGGATACGGAATCCGGCAGTGTTCCAGGTTATGCGCTTTCCCTTTCCACCATGCAGGATCTGTGGCTTGGGAACGACTATATCCAGGTTGAGTACGACCATAACAGCGGACATACCAACTATATTGGAGCAGCCATAGGCGGGGGAGCATACGGTTCCGTGCTTGGGCAATCCGGGGCGACGCTCGCCAACTACAGTGCGCGCTACGGGACGGGGTTTGTCATCGGGGATGAAGCGATGCTGACGCCGTATATCGAAATCGGCCACCACAGCTGGGACAGGGGGGTCAATTACGGCGAAACCTATACGCACAATTATTACGGGGTCGGTGCGCTCGGCCAGTGCACGTCGCCCGTGAGCGGGCTGGTGTTCACGGCCAACGCCCTGATCGGCAGCACTTTCGGGTCGAATGTCGATGTCGGGTCCGGCCCCGGCCTTACCGGATTCTCAGGCGCGCTCGGCAATTCTACCTTGTATAAATTCGGCCTTTCGGCGGATTATGCATTCACCCAGAATTTCCACGGAAATATCGGCGCCGATTACACGTCCTTCAAGTACGGGATGAGCGCGGTTTACGGTGCCTATTATGAGCCGGACAGCAAGACCAGTTACACGACGCTGAAGGTCGGGTTGGGCTACGCATTCTGATTCGGAAAATCGATAAGGCCCCTGCTACGGGCCTTATTTATGCGCCAATTGAATCAGCATGGTTTCCGGATTGATGAAATGTCCGTCCTTGATGATTTCATAATGGAGATGGGGGCCGGTTGATCGTCCGGTGTTGCCGGTCAGGCCGATCAATTCGTGCTGGCTGACTGTTTCTCCGGTCTTGACGAGCAGGCGGCTGAGGTGGGCATACCTTGTTTCATACCCGTCGCCATGGTTGATGATGATGTTGTTGCCGTATTCCGGGTCCCATCCAGCGTTCTTTACGATTCCTTGTGCGGTGGAGAAAACGTTGGTGCCTATCGCTTCCTGAAAGTCGAGACCGGGATGAAACCCCAGTCTGCCTGCGATGGGATCGATCCTTTTGCCGTACGGACTGGAAATGGCAATGCTGCCCTGCAATGGAAAAAGGATCGGCTTCGTCTCCAGCCACTGCACTTCGTTTTTCCAGTAGTCGATAGAGGTGTCGGTGTATTTCAAAAGCAGATTTTCGTTTTCATGAACATCGCCAAAATAATCGATCAGGTCGGCGTCGCTCCTCGGGGCGAGGTTCAACATCGGGCCTCCCTGAGCAGTCGAAACGCCTTTCTTGGTGATGAGAGGGGGAGGGGTCGCCATGAACTTGAGTTTTTTGTTCAAATTGTCGAGGACGGTCAGTCGATCCTGAAAAGCGGCCAAATCCTGTTCAACCTGGCTCATCCTGCTTTTATACTGGTTTTTCAGCTTGTTGAATTCCGTTTCGGAATAAAGATTGCCCATCTTGTGCGCAAGTTGCGGGTCATATTCGATGGCAAAACGGAAACCTGCGAATTCGAGGCATACTCCCAGAAGAACGCATGCGAGCACTGACATTGCGGCAATCGTCAGCAGATTGCGCAATGTCAAATTGATCCTTCTGATCCGCCCCACCGGGCCGGAAACCCAGATAAGTTGCATGATCTAGGATTGCTGCTTGAGTTTTCCGTCGGAAACCAGAAGATTCAGGTTGCCCGGCGCGGCTTTTTCTTCGGTCTGCGGCTTCTCTTCGGTCTGGTTGAGAAGTCCGAAGATTTTTGCCCCGGACTCGATTCTGATCGACTTGTATTTTAGGTCGCCGTGGATATGGGCGGTATGAAGGACTTCGATTCGGTCCGCAAAGATATTTCCTGTAATTTCACCCGAGATGATGACATGTCCCGCCCGGATGGTGCCATGGACTTTGGCCCCCTGGGCGATGGCGATGGTGGCGGAATGCCCGTCTTCCTGGGTGATGTTTCCCTCCAGGTGGCCGTCGATGCGGATGCCGTTGCTAACCTGGATGTCGCCCGCTATGCGTACCGATTTGCCGATGATGGTTTCCAGGTTCTTGATCAGGATTCCACGGTCCGCTTTTTTGCTCATGCCAAACATCACAATATTCCTTTACATGCTGATGACGTAAGCCGGAATTGCGCTCGATTGCCGGATGCTACCTTGATGCGAATCCGAAGCCTACCAATAAAATGCTTTGCAATCAATAGGTAATTTTATTTTAGAGGCGGATTTTGGCGGTGGGTCCAGATAAAACAGGGCGCAAGGTCGATTTCTTGATGTAATTTCTAAGGTGATGGGCGGGGCGCGATGTCACAGGCCGTTCACGGCAACGCGCAGGCTTTGCTCGAAGTCAGTCGCACCCGGGACGCAAAAACAGAGTTCCCGTTCGGGACGGGGAAGCTCGGATTCATGCCCGTCCTGCGCGCCCCTCACGAGCAACCAACTGGTTTCCTTCGTGAAGGGCCTGTAAGGGCTGGCGATTCAGCCTCACCTGGTGGCGGCTGGTTTGGGGACTGCGCCAAGATCCAGCTTTGCCGGCACGCCCTGCGTATCGCTCTCGACCTTCTCGGGTGGTGCTAGCAGAAGGCGGTCGGCCGGAGCGCCTGCCGCCTGCAGCGCAGCATAGATGTTCTCGCCGCGCGCTTTTCCCAGCGACTGGAGTGCTTCGTCCGATACCGGCTCCTTTTCGCGCAGGCGCCTGAAAAGGACCAGGTAGAAATCGGCCCCTTTCAACTGCGCCGCGTCGTGCTCCTTCAGTGTCCGCTTTTTCCGGAAAAAGCCCGACAGCCCGGATATCATTTTTTCCGAAACGCTTTCCTTGAGCTGGCCGGGATTGGCCTTGCGGAAACCCTCCTTCAGGGCGGCGAGCTCTGCGCTTCCGATTCTGTCTGAAAACAGGCTTTCCAGGGCATCCCGAATTTTCGGCGAGCCGGTGGACAGGGGGCCGGGGTTTTTATGCTCTCCGAGGTGCTCGCCGGCCTTGACAGCCACCTCTCTGCGAAGCTGCAGATCCTGCAGTGCGATCCTGTCGGCACCGGAGTAGACGCCGTGCACGGTCATCGCAAGGCCGGGGCGCTTGTTGAGAACGTTTGCGAGCCGGATGATTTTCTCCTGTTCGGGCGGGGAGAGCCCGGCTGCTCCGGGATCGAAGTGGATGCTGTCGATTTTTTCTCCGCCGCCACCAAATAGGGCACCCAAAGCCCTGAATGGCGCGGTGGCGATCTTTTCGAAAATGCTCACGATGGCCTTCCAGATGATGCCGCCGTAACTGAATTGCGGGTCGTCCAGGTTGCCCGAGACGGGCAGGCCGAGATCGATGCGGCCATCGGAATCTTCCAGAATGGCAATGGCCAGATCCAGCGGAAGATCCTTCGCCTGTGGACTTTTTACCCGCTCGCCGAGCTGGATGTTGTCGATGATGATCCGGTTGTTGCCTTCGAGCTGGTGATTTTTGATCTTGTATTCCAGGTTCAGCGAGAGTTTTCCGGCATCTATCTTGCGCCCTGCGAAAGTCGACGAGTAGGGCGTCAACCTGGGCATGTTGACGTTGCTGAACATCACCTGGATGTCCGTGAAATTGGCGGGATCGAAGAGGTCTATCCTGCCGATCGCACGGGCGAGGCCAAACCGGTCCACCTGTCCATTCAGTTCGAGCCGGCCGGAAGCGCCAGGGGTTGAAGACAGGCCGTTGATATAGCCGTGCAGTTTGTGGATGCGCGCAGCAAAGGGCAGGACGAGAGAATAATCGGTGTAGTTCATTTCACCATGGCTGATCCTGATGCGATCGATGTTCAGCAGAAATGGCTTCGATTTCTTCGCGGCGACTGTTGAAGCCGGTGCTGCGGCTGCCGGTTTGGGTTTTCGCAGAATGCGGGACAGGTTGACCGTCTTGTCCCTGTTGATGATGAGTTTGGTATCGAGATGGTCGATATCGAGCTGTCCGATATCCAGTCTGGCGGGCGCAACCTTCAGATTGCGGCTGCCGACAAACTTCCAGCCCAGGAAGACAGCCCCGGTGTCGGCTTCCAGCATACGCACATTGCGCAGGTAAAAGCTGCCCTGGTAGGCTGCCCCCTGCCTGCCGTAGGTGGCATGGCCTTCTGCGTCGAGCTGTCCGCTGACAAGCCTGAGCTTCGCTACCGAAGCCAGATAGGGCTGCGCAGGCTTCAAGGCAAGGTTCGCGAGTTTGAGGTGCAGGTCTGCAGAGGGTTCGGCAGGAACAACCTGGCCCGAAGCTGTGAAGCTGCCGCCATCTTCGGCGCGGAAGGAAAGCCGGACGGGCAGGGGCGCGGACAGGTTGTCGCCGATGTCCTCCACGCTCAGGGCGATATCATTCAAGGCGATGACGGCAGCCGGTTTCACGGACTCGTCGCGGAATATGACGGCAGAACTTGCCAGTTCCAGCCTGTTTACCCGGAAGCGCCAGGGCCCGGCCTGTGATTTCTTTTCCGGCCCGGGGGGCGGCATTGCTGCGTGCAGGGCATCGAGAAGATCGATGCGGCCTTTGGCATTTCGCACTGCATTGAGCCGGCCATTTTTGAAATCAATGCGGTCGAGCGTGATGCGCTTCCCGGACAGGTCCATTTTGGCATTCGTGAGCGTCAATTCCCCAAGCTGCAGCAGTTCGGGAGAAGTTATGCCGGGTTGCGCAACCTTGCTTCCGGAAAGCGACAGCGTGCCCAGGGCGATCCTGTTTCCGGCCAGATCGTACTGGCCATTCTTCGCCTCGATCGTTTTGATCGAGACATGGGGCCCTTTTTTTCCGCCGATGCCGATCCGGAAGTCCGAGAGCTTGCCCGCGAGGTTTTTCAGGACAAGGTTGGGCTGATTTTCTGCGTAGGATATATGGTAGTCGGTCGAAATCGAAGCCACTCCGGTGGGAGGCGCGTTCGGCAGAATGTCCCTGAAATAGGGCTTTAAGGGTGACAAGTCGAGATTTTCCACGCTCAGGCTGCCATCGACGGACAACGGGTTGAGCGCGGCCTGACCCTGCCATTTCACGCGCGCACCGAATGCGGTGCGCGCTGAAAGCTGGTAGCGCCCCTTGTCGTTTGGAATTGTGGAAACGTCTCTCAACTCCAGCTCCACGGGAAAAATGCGGGTGGCGAAGCCGGTTTTTTCGTCGGCGAAATCGATGCGCCCCCCCGTCAGTCCGAAATTCCGGATAGTTATTCGAGGCAACTGCGAATTCTGCTGGTTCGCTGCCTGGGCATCTTTCCCATCGAGCGAATCGATCAGCGCCGACCAGTTGAGCCGTCCGTCAGGTTTCAGGACAAGGGTCGTTTCAGGATCGTCCAGCCGGATGGCATCGAAGACCAGTGCGCGCTTGAAAATGCTCGCTGGGGAGAGTTCTACAGTCAGCATCCGAAAGGCAAGCAGCTGCCTGCCGTCGGGTTCCTGCAAACGAAGATTGGAGATGCGCAGGCTGAGGGTGAAGGGATTGAACTCCGGTCGGTCGAGAGACAGGTGGTGCCCGGTCTTTTCGGAGATATAGCGTATTGCCTGGGATTCGAGTATGCGGGGGAATATCAGCCAGCCAAAAAGCGCATAGGCGACAAGTAGGGCGGCAAGCGATATCGCCACAGTCTTGATCGAAGGCAGACGAAAGGACATGGTTTACCCTTGGATGAATATCGCCGAAGCTGTCTTAACGGGAGCGTCCTGCATATCATCAGATGGCGGAACAGCGTAACCTCCGGCCTCAGGCACTGGCCAGCAGGTAAGTGCCGCAGCAGGCTATGGCGACTCCCAGCATCCTGGCTAGCATGGCATGGTTCTGGCGCGTGACGACCCCCATGACGATGCCGCCCAGATGCAGCGCTGCCGTTGCGGCCAGGAAACCCAGCGCATATTCGGCAGGCGCGGCGGAGCCCGGCAGTTCAAGGCCGTGCGCGTAGCCGTGCAGCAGGCCGAAAATCGCGGTGATCGCCACGCTGAGGATTGCGGGGAGTTGCAGCGAGAGCGAGACCAGCAGCCCCAATGCCAGCACTGAAACTGCGATTCCCGCTTCGACCAGAGGCAGCGACTGCCAAATCATGGCGGCTCCCGCACCGACTGCCAGCATGGACATGAACGTTGCCGGCAGCACCCATATTTTCTTCCCGCCGCCCTGCGCTGCCCATAATCCCACAGCCACCATGGCGAGCAGATGATCCAGTCCGGAGAAGGGATGCATCAGCCCTGTGGCAAATCCCGAGACGTTATGGCCCGGATGGGCGAAGGCGGTAGTGCTCGTCCCGAGCAGAAAAATTGCACTTAAAATGCTTGCCGACAGTTTGCGCATGATGCTACCTCCTTTGACTTATCTGATTTTCACCCTGACCAGCTCCTCCCCATTCGGGTCGGTGACATGTACCGCGCAGGCGATGCACGGATCGAAGCTGTGGATGGTGCGCAGGATTTCGATGGGTTGTTTCGGATCATACAATTGGTGCCCCGTGAGGGCTGCCTCATAGGGGCCTTCCTGCCCTTTGGCATCCCGGGGTCCAGCGTTCCAGGTGGAGGGTACCACGGCCTGGTAATTGTCGATTTTGGCGTCCTTGATGACGATCCAGTGCGCGAGCGCTCCGCGCGGCGCTTCCATGAAGCCGGCGCCTTTGGCTGTGGCGGGCCACGAAGAAGGATCCCATTTTTTTTCGTTGAAGGTTTTCACATCCCCCGCCTTGATGTTGGCGATGAGTTGATCGTACCAGATTTGCATCGCATCGACGATGACCTTGGTTTCCAGCGTGCGCGCGGCGGTGCGCCCCAGGGTGGAGTACAGCGCGGCAACCGGCAAATCGAGCGTCTTCAGCGTCATGTCCACCAGTTCCCTGGTCTGCGCATGCCCTTTTGCGTACAGCATCAGGACCCTTGCCAGCGGCCCGACCTCCATCGGCTTTCCCTGCCAGCGAGGCGACTTGAGCCAGGAGTAGGAAGCATCGGTGTCCAGGTTGGCGTAGGGAGGTTTGGGGCCCGTATAGTGCAGTTCGGTCTCCCCCTGGTAGGGATGCAGTCCCCTGTCTTTTCCCACGCTGTAGTCGTACCACGAATGGGCGACATATTCCTGGATTTCGTTCTCGGCGTCCAGATTAACAGGATGGATGACGGAGAGGTCGCGATTGAGAATTGCGCCGGAAGGGATGAGATAGCTTGCCGGATCGCTCATGCCCTTTTCCGGGAAATCGCCGTAAGTGAGGAAGTTCCCAATCCCTTCGCCCAGGGTGGCCCAATCCTTGTAGAATCCTGCGATGGCTAGGGTGTCCGGCACATAGACCTGATCGACGAAGTCGCGCATCTGCCGGATGATGTTCTGTACATTTTCGAGTCCCACCATGTTGAGCGAAGTGGCGCCATCGCCGCCGCGAAAGTGGGGGCCGTTGCCCTGTCCTTCATGTTCCGGATGAATGCTGATCGCGCAGGGTACGCCTCCGACCAGGAAATTCGGATGCGGATTCTTGCCGCCGAAAATGGCGTGCAGCTTCGCCGCTTCGCGCTGCCACGCGAGCGCATCGAGGTAATGCGCCACTGCCATGAGGTTCGCTTCAGGCGGCAGTTTGTAGGCGGGATGCCCCCAGTAGCCGTTGGCGAAGATACCGAGCTGGCCGCTCTCGATGAAAGTTTTGAGGCGTTTCTGCACGTCGGCGAAATAGCCCGGGGAGGATCTCGGATAGGAGGGGCTCACGGTCTGCGCCAGTGTGGAAGTGGCCCTGGGGTCGGCTTTCAGGGCCGACACCACATCTACCCAGTCCAGCGCGTGCAGGTGGTAGAAGTGCATCACATGGTCGTGCACGAACTGCGCCGCGATCATCAGGTTGCGAATCAGTTGGGCATTCGGCGGCACCTCAATTTTCAGCGCATCTTCCACCGCGCGCACCGAGGCGATGCCGTGCACCAGCGTGCACACGCCGCAGATGCGCTGCGCGAAAGCCCAGGCATCCCGCGGATCGCGTCCGCGCAAAATGATTTCTATGCCGCGCACCATGGTGCCGGCGCTGTAAGCCTGCGTGATGCGATTGTTTGCATCGGTCTCCGCCTCGATGCGCAGGTGGCCTTCGATGCGTGTGATCGGGTCGACTACGACGCGCTGGGTCATTGCTGTTTTCCTTCGGACAGGTGATTGGCGATCGTCTCGGTGAGCCCCACCACCGGAATGTCCATCCGGTAGTGTTCCAGCCCATCCTCCAGCACGATGCGGCAATTGGCGCAGGCGGTGACCAGGGTCCTGGCCCCGGTTTCTTCCAGTTGCGATTTCTTGATCCTGAATGCGGCAAAGCGCAATTTTTCCGCGCTTTCGATGGCGCTTACCCCGCCGCCCCCGCCGCAGCACCAGTTCATTTTGCCCGGGTCTCTGGTTTCCACGTAGTTCTTCGCCACCATGTTCAAGAGCCGGCGCGGCTCGTCGATCACCCCGCCGCGCCGCACCAGCTGGCAGGGATCGTGGAAGGTGAGCAGTTCGTCTTCGAAGCCCGAGGTCTTGAGCAATCCCCGGCTGCGGAAGCCGTCCAGCACTTCCAGGATATGCAGCACTTCGAAGGTGTACGGGCGGCCGATGAGGTTGGGCCCTTCCCAGCGCAGCGCGGTGTAGGCATGGCCGCATTCGGGGCTGATCACGGTTTTGACCCTGAGCCTTTCGGCGCCATCAACGATGCGTTCGACGACCACTTTGGCGATATCGGAGACGCCGATCTGGACGCCGCTGTTGGTGGCTTCGAAAGCGCTTGAGCAGAGCGTCCAGCTTTTTCCCGCCTGCTTCATGATTTTGGCGACGGCGGCAAGGTACTCCGGAAAATTGATGATCTCCATCGAGGACATCAGCACCATGTATTCCGCGCCTGTCGCATCCAGCGGAATCTCGATGCCGGTGTCATTTTGCACATGTTTCATTTGCGCCTTCACCGCGGGCAGTCGCACGCCCATCGGGCTGCCGATCTCCACCGTGCGCCTGGATGCCTCCACCAGATCGCCCGGTGCGTGGCCGGAGAGGGCCATGCCTTCGCGCAGTTTGCGCACCATGTAAACGAGATCGTTGCCCACCGGACAGACCAGCGAGCAGCGCCCGCACAGGGTGCAGCTGTCGTAGACCAGAGGCTTCCATTCTTCCAGTTCTTCGTCGGTGACAGGCTTGGCAAGTCCCAGCATTTTCGCCAGCCTGCCGAGCAGGGTATATTCCTGTTTGTAAACCCGTTTCAATGGTTCCAGCTTGTGGATGGGCGTATATTTTGGGTCCTGCGTCTCGGTGTAGAACAGGCAGGCCTCGGCGCACAGGCCGCAATGGACGCAGCTGTTCAAATAGCTGGCAATCGGCGCGTCGATGACTTCCTTGAGAACGCTGACGCCTTTTTCCAGGGATGCGCTCATACTGCCACCTCTCCAACGTGTTGCGGCCTGCAAAATAATGCATATCGGTGGCAGGCAGCATTCGCGGAAGGTCTCATCCCCGCTTCGCGGTGAACCTGCTCCCTGCTCATACTGCCACCCCCTTCTTCGCATTGGCATCACCCTGATACCATCGTGATCCCCACAGGGTGAAGACGTGTACCAGCTTGGTGAAGGGGATGAAAATCAGTAGCAGTTCCGCGCTTGAAATATGCAGCGCCAGCATCAGGGTATACGGGAGCAACAGGTGCCTGGAAGCGAGGTAGCCGGTCAAAACCGGGAGGAAAGTCAGCATCCAGGCTGCGTAATCCCCGAAATTTGAAAGAAATCGCTTGACCGGCCTGTTGATCCGCTCTGCCAGCACCAGAAGCATTGCGGCCAGTGTCACCACGGCAGCCGCATCGATGAACTGCGAGGGTAAACCGGGCCAGGAAAGCCCCGTCAATGCATGAATCAATTTGATGTGCTCGGCGAACAGCAGCACCACCACGGCGAGGCCGATGTGGAACACATAGCCCGCCAGATAGCCGATTGCAGAACGTCCGTAAGTGCGGGGCGATATCAGGGAGCGGCGGAACAGGGTGTGCATTCCCGATGCGCCGGCGCGGCGCCGTGGAACGGCAAGATCCCGCTTGCGGCCCAGGGAATAGATTTCGATGAGACGCCAGAATATACCCAGCACAAAAATGCCGAGGGCAATGTCGAGCCCTGTGCTGCGTACCCAGGTCAGAAACAGGTCCTGGTTCATGTCATTTCTCCAAATCGGCGATTGTGGCCGTCTCGTGCGCCGATTTTGCGGCACGTTTCTTGATCCGGTTGGCGACGGATACGGCGACGCCGATTGCAGCGCCAGCAATCGCGGCATCTGCGGTCAGCTTCAGCGGGCTGGCCGGCATCGACAGCGCACTGTAGAAGCTTCCCGCATCCCAGAAATTCGGTTCCGAGCAGCCGAGGCAGCCGTGTCCGGACTCGATCGGGAAGCTGGTGCCGCCATTCCATTTGGTGGTGGCGCAGGCGTTATGGGTGGTTGGCCCCTTGCAGCCCAGTTCGAAAAGACACCAGCCGTTTCTTGCGCCCTCGTCGTCGAAGGTCCTGGCGAACTTGCCCTGGTCGAAGAACGGCCGTCTGTAGCACCGGTCATGGATGGTTTCCCCATAGAACGATTTGGGGCGGCCCAGGCTGTCCAGTTCCGGAAATCCGCCGAAAGTCAGGTAATGGGCCAGCACGCCGGTGATCACAACGGGAATGGGCGGGCAGCCGGAGAGGTTGATGACCGGTTTGTTCCGAATGATGTCGGATACCGGAACGGCGCCTGTCGGGTTCGGCTTTGCATTCGGGATGCCGCCGAAGGAGGCGCAGGTGCCGACCGCAATGATTGCCGCCGCGCCTTTTGCTGCTTCCTGCAGCAGGTCGAGATTGGTGCGTCCGGCGATGGTCGAATAGGCGCCGCCCTCCTTCATCGGGATCGAGCCGTCCACCAGCAGCAAGTATTTTCCGAAGAATGATTTCATCGCATCTTCCCGCGATTTCTCGGCGCCGTAACCTGATGCGGCCTGCAGCGTGTGGTGGTAGTCGAGAGAGATCATGTCGAAGATCAGGTGCTCCAGCGCAGGAGAATCCGATCTCGTGAGCGATTCGGTGCAGCCGGTGCATTCCTGGAACGACAGCCAGATCACCGATGGGCGCATCGCTTTCACCAGTGCTTCTGCGAATGCCGTTGCAGTGCCCGGCGGCAGCGCCATCATCGAAGCCAGGGCGGTGCAGAATTTCAGGAACGCGCGGCGGCTGATGCCCTGCTCTGCGAGTCGTTCGCCCAATGCGGCTTGATGGCTCATTGCATCTCCCGGTCGAGTTGCGCTCTGAAGGATGCCAGCCCGGCCTTGATGTCATGCGGATGGCTCTTGATGATTTCCGGGATATGCGTGATTTCAAGCAGGTCCGAGGTGATGTCTCCCTCGGCATTGCAATGCGTCACCCACCACAGGCCGGGATAGCGCGTCTCGAAAATCTCGCTGGGGCCGATGGCGTCGATCCGCACTGAAACTTCTCCCTGCCCCAGATGCCCGCGTAGAGCTTCGTATTCTTGAGGAGCGAAAGGCAGTGCGCGCAGATCGATCGCACTTCCCTTGCCGCCGGCGGAAAGTCTTTCCAGGCGGGCAGCGATTTCCGCCAGCAGCGCGGCAAGACTGCCGATGGAACAACCTTCTTCCCCTTCAAGCTCGAGGGGCATGCTTTGAAGATTCATGCTCGCCACTCCTCGATGAGCTTCAATGCCTGCGAGCAGGCGAGGGGGATTGCTGCAGCGACAGGAGGGGAAGGGGCGTCTCCCCAGCCGATCTCATGCGGCTGGATGCCGATCAGGGCGCGCTTTCGGGGAAGCCTGCCGGAGAGCAGGGCGATCGCCATGAGGTCGACGAGGCTTACCTCATGCACACTGCGTCTGCGATTGCCGCCGACAAAGGCATCCATTGCTTCGCCCTCGAATACCCTTGTCGTGCCGGCCTCCTCGTCAAGCTGCGCGGCATCGATCACGATCAGTTGCGCCGATTCCTCTATGGCCTCGGCAAGCGCAAAACTCAGCGTCCCGCCATCCATTGCCTCGACAGAGTCGTGGTCCTGCAGCCTTTCCGCCAGCATCCGAACCGCGTGAACGCCTGCGCCTTCGTCGCTTAACAGGGTGTTGCCGATTCCGAGGATCAATGTGTTGCGGGCAGTCATGGTTCTCGCCTTCTTTTTCTACCTGTTCAATTAAAACTAGCACTAGAATATGGAGAATTCAATCGCAATCTTGGGTAATGCATCATGTGTCTGGGAATTCCCATGCAGATCGTTTCGGTCGATGTCCGGATGGCGAAATGCGCCGCAAGAGGCGAGATGCGGGAAGTCAGCTTGCTGCTGCTTGAGGACGAGTCCGTCGCGGTGGGGGATTATGTCGTCGTGCATCTCGGCCATGCCTTGAGGAGAATATCGGAGCAGGAAGCGCAGTCGATCTGGGCGCTGCTGGACGAAATTCTGGCTGCAGACCCTCGAACATGAGTATGATTTTCCCGGAAGGCCGCCTCTCCATCGAACTCAAGCTGAAGCATGGCGCGGTGCGCGAGGTGAGCATCGAATCCAGCAGGCGAGTAGATGCCTGCCGCGTGCTGCAGGGACGGTCCGTGCAGGAAGCCTTGTCCATGATTCCCATGCTCTACAGCGTTTGCGGCAAGGCCCAGATTGTCACCGGGGCTGCGGCATGCAGGCAGGCAATGGGAGCCCCGGTTACCAATCCGGCCAGGAGAACCTGGGGTTTGCTCGTGCATGTCGAGATGGCCCTGGAGCATCTTTGGTGTTTCCACCTGGATTGGCCGCGGATTCTCGGGATAAAGAGCGATCCGGATGCCTATTTCCAGCTTCGGAAACAGCTCGAATCCGGACTGATGCCGGTCACGGGAAATCCGGGGCTTGAGGAAATGCCGGACGAACTCCCGGAAGAATGCGCCGATACTCTGGAGCGGCATCTTCGCGAACAGGTTTTCGGAACGGACGTCCTTTCCGGAAGCAGCCAGTGGGAGTTTCTCCCTGCCGGTGCCGGCTCCCTTCTTTCAGAGATGATGCTGCGCCTGTCCGAAAACGACGAGCCGTGGGATGGCTGTCGGATGCCGATGCCGCAGGCAGCGGAGATCGCCCGGCGTCTCGCTTCGGAAGAGGATTTCGCGAGGCATCCCGCATGGGGCGAACCTCGCGAAACAGGCGCACAGACGAGGATGAATTCGCATGCGATGATCCGGAAAATGAAGGCGGGCATCCTTTCCAGGTTCGCCGCCCGCATGCTGGAGCTTGCCGCACTGCCCGAGAAGATTCGCGGTTCCGGAAAAAGCGATGGAGAAGTGTCGAGCCATGCGCTCGAGCTGGGGATCGGTGTGGCATGGGTGGAAACTTCGCGCGGCATGCTGCTGCATCGGGTGGAGGTCGAAAAGGATACGGTCAGGCGCTACCAGATCCTGGCGCCGACGGAATGGAACTTCCATCCGCGTGGCGCCCTTTTTCAGGGGCTCACGGGCTTGCCCGCGAGGGATGAGCGCCTTTTGCGTTCGAAAGCCGAAATGATGGTGATGGCGCTCGACCCTTGTATCGGGTACGAATTGAGGATCAAGAAACAATAATCATGGGTAGTCCTGACGCGTCGGCCTGACCATGATGTCGCTGACGTGGACATGAGGGGGCTGCGTCACGATATATTGAATCGCATTCGCCACATCCTCGCCGAGCAGCAGCGGGCCGAATTTTTCGTCGAAATTCCGCACGAGATCCTCGCCGTACCCTGCGCCATCCTGGAATCCGCTGATGACGATGCCGGGTTCGACCAGGGAAACGCGAATCCCTTTCGGCCCCACTTCGCGGCGCAATCCTTCTGCCAGCGCATGGACTGCGAATTTGGTGGCGCCATAAACCGCGCTGAAGGGCGAAATATGTCTCCCGACCACCGAGCCGACGATCACGATATCCGCAGCCCGTTTCGGGTAGGCCAGGCCATCCAGCATTTTCCTGGCGGCCTTCTGCAACAGGGCCAGTGTGCCGGTCACGTTGAGTTTGAGTATTTCCTCGAACTTGGACAAATCTGCATCCTTGACCGAGCCGCCGAGGCCCCGTCCGGCATTTGCCACCACAATGTCCGGGGCCTGTCCGAAGCGCCCGACTGCAGAAGAAAACAGATTGTCCAGCACTGTTTCGTCGGCAGCATCTCCTGCCACGCCGCAAAATGCCGGCCCCAGCTCCAGTTCCAGCGCTTTGAGCTTGTCGGCATTGCGGGCATTGCCCACCACAGCATAGCCTTCTGCCACAAATTTTCTCGCTGTCGCTTCCCCGATGCCGGAAGAGGCGCCGGTAACGATCGCGATGCGCGAGTTACGAACGAGCTTGTCCTTGGACATGAAATTCTCCTCAATTGAAGTCAGGCAGGTTCCATCGTCAAAGCAGGATAATCAGTATAGCCCACCCGGAGATCCTGCATGCCGTATCCATAGAAGCTCTCCGAATGGAAGGGGTTCAGGGACGCATTGACTTGCAGGCGATGCGGCAGATCCGGATTGGAAATGAAAAGCTTGCCGAAAGATACGGCGTCAGCTTCTCCTGCTGCAACCACTTGCCGGGCCGTTTCCCCGTCGAAGCCTTCGTTTGCGATGAGAATGCCGCCGAATCGTCTTTTCAGTTCGGGGCTGATGCGGTTTTTCCCCAGGGATTCACGGGTGAAAATGAAGGCGATGCCGCGTTTGCCCAATTCTGTGGCGACATATCCGAAAGTGGACGAGGGATCGGAGTCGCCCATGGTATGGGCATCCCCTCTGGGCGCGAGATGCATTCCCACGCGACCTGCACCCCAAACCGAAACGACAGCGTCGGTCACTTCCAGCATCAGCCTGGCCCGGTTTTCAATCGGGCCGCCATAGGCATCTTCCCGCTTGTTGGTGCTGTCCTGCAGGAATTGATCCAGCAGGTATCCGTTGGCACCGTGAATCTCCACACCGTCGAATCCGGCCAGTTTGGCGTTCTCCGCACCCGCGCGGTAGGCCTCGACGATACCCGGCATTTCTGAAAGGTCTAGGGCGCGCGGAGTTACATACTCCCGCTGGGGGCGCAGCAAGCTGACATGTCCATTGGGTGCGATTGCACTCGGGGCGACAGGCAAGTTTCCTTCCAGATAGTCCGGATGGGAAATCCGCCCCACATGCCAAAGCTGCAGGAATATGCGCCCCCCGGCATCGTGGACGGCCTTGGTTACCAGCTTCCAGCCCACCACCTGTTCGCTCGACCAGATTCCGGGTGTGTCCGGATATCCGACTCCCTGGGGGGAAACGGAGGTTGCCTCGGAAAGGATCAATCCTGCGCTGGCACGCTGGGCATAGTATTGGGCCATCAGGTCGTTGGGCACCCGCCCGGCACTGGCACGACAGCGGGTCAGGGGTGCCATCACGATTCGGTTGGGTAAGTTCAGGTCTCCGATCTGGATCGGTTCAAACAGATGGTTCAATGGGGTCTCCTTGCGCTAATGGCTTGTTTCATCAATTCAAGTGATTTTTCAGGAAAGTCAGGGTGCGCTTCCAGGCCAGATCGGCGCACTCGGCGTCATACACTTCGGGGCGTGTCTGGTTGAAAAAAGCGTGGCTGGCTTCATAACGGTGAATTTCTGGAGGATTTCCGGAGGCCTGCATTTCGGATTCGAGACTATCCACGGCAGCCGGCGTGCACCAGCTATCCCGGTTGGCAAAGTGTCCCTGGAAGGGGATGCGTATCGTGGCAGGATCGGCGACCGATTTTGGCGGTATGCCGTAGAAACAGATGGCTGCAGCTATTTCCGGAATATGCGTGGCACTGGTAATGGTGAGCGCGCCGCCCATGCAGAATCCCATGACAGCGACTTTGCCGCCCAAGGCCTGCAAATGTTTCACTGCGCCTCTGATGTCCTGATCGGTCGCTCCGATGAAATCCAGACCGTCCATCATGTGCCTGGCCTCATCGACATTCTGGGCGACGCGTCCGTGATACAGATCGGGTACGAGGGCATTATAGCCGGCCGCTTTCAGTCGATCGGCAATGCTGCACATGTGGGGATTGAGCCCCCACCACTCCTGGATCACCACTACACCCGGTCTGCCTTTCCCGATCCCGGCAAGGTAGCCTTGGCATGAACTGCCGTCGATACGTTCGAATTCGATCATGCTCATACTAAAGTTCTCCATCCAATTTGGAAACAGGTGGCATCGTCGTTCTGATGTTCACGTCGTGATCGGTTCGAGCGTGGAAGAGGTCAGAAAGTTCAGTCGTCACCGGCATGATTTTATGTTTTTTCTGCCAGGGGAGAGCCTCCCAATGCCACGAAAAGGCGTACGCAGTCCAGGTAGCGCTGGTGTTGCACGCGCACAAGATCGAGTTGCGCTCTTGCCCAGGCGCGTTGTGCATCTTGCACCTGCAATAGCCCTGCGGCACCTGCCCGGTAGCTTTCCAGAGTCAGATCCAGACTGCTGTCCGCAGTGTCTGCCGCGTGTTGCATCATTGCGACAGTTTCATCATCGTGGGATAGAGATGTCAAAGCGTCGGCCACTTCCCCGAAAGATTCCAGTATGGTTTGTCGGTATTGGGCCAATGCTGCCTTATAGGCATGTTCCGCCTCGCGTTTTTCTGCAACGAGCGTGCCGCCATTGAAAATCGGAGCGGATATCCCTGCAGCCAAAGACCATGCATTGCTCACGCTCCTGAATATTCCTGCCGGAGTCAGCGCCTCCTGCATCATGTTCGCCGTGAGCGTGATACCGGGGTAGAGATTGGCATCGGCCATTCCGACTGCGGCGCTTGCTGCATGCAGGTTGGCACGGGCTGCGAGAATGTCGGGCCTTTTTTTGACCAGTTCAGAAGGAAGGCTCAAGGACAGCGTTTTGGGCAAGGCGAAATCCTTGAGTTTCAGATCCGGCGGCGCCCAGTTGGCAGGAGCTTTCCCGACCAGAATTGAGAGCGCGTGGCGACTGACGGCCAGTCGGCCCTCCAGTGGAGGGAGCATGACGCGGTCTGTGATCAGCCGGGTTTGTTCACTCAGAACGTCTGTTTTCGACGCTGTGCCGATTTCGTAAGCTTCCTTCACGAGCCTCAGTGTTTTTTCATCCTCGGTCAGGATGCGCCTGACCATGTCGATTTCTTCTGCAGCGGAAGCTATGTCCAAAGTTGCTGCGACGATATTGCCCGTCAGTGCGAGATAAGCAGCTTCGAGTTGATGGGACTGGTACTCAGCCAGAGCGCGTTGACGCTCGACCGCCCGATGTTCTCCGCCGAAAAGATCCGGCGTCCAGCTGACCGAAGGCCCGACCTCGTAATAGGAAAATGGCGGTATGCCGAAGTTTGCCGGGCCGAAAAGCGCAGCGCCATACTTCTGGCGTCCGATCAGGGCGCCGATCGAGGCTTGTGGCAGCAGAGTCCCTCCGGCCGCATTGACCGCTTCTTTAGCCTGTGCGAGCGTTTCGCGGGCTGCAGCCAGATCGTAATTGTTCCGGACGCCCATGCGGATCAGGCCATTTAGGGGCTGGGAAGCAAAGAACGTCCACCAATTGGATGAAATTTGCTTACCCAGGGCAATTTTCCGATTCAATGGAACCAGTTCGCCCTTTGCAGTATATGAAGCTGCGTCCGGAATGGAGGGGGCCTTGATATGCGGGTCGACGCTGCAGGCGGAAGCAAGCAGAGCGGGAATCAGAAGCAGTTTTTTTGCGCTCATTCCAACACCATCGGCTCTTTTGATTTTTGTGCTGGCGGGCGCAGCAATACCAGCAGCGGCATGACTGCCAGGGTCAGCACCACCATCAGTTTGTAGTCGTCGAGATACGCGATCATCGCTGCCTGGTGGGTGATGGCGTGGTTCAGCACGGTTAGTCCGGAAAGGGTGTCGGGATTGATATTGCTGGATGAAAAGGCCGGATTGTCCAGGTTGTACGGAGTGACATGCGCTGCAAGCGTTGTGTGCACGATTTGCGTGTTTCGGGTCAGTAGCGTCTGGACCACTGAAATGCCGATGGCACTGCCGATATTGCGCTGCAGATTGAAAAATGCTGTGCCTTCGTTCCTGAGCGCAGGAGGCAGCGTGCTGAATGCGACAGTGGAAATTGGCACATAGGCGAGTCCTACGCCGAATCCCTGGATGATGCCCGAGAGGACAATCAGTTGCTCGTCCATCAGAAGATTGAAATTCATCATTTGCCATAGCGAAAAGGCCGTCAGCCCTAATCCTGCTGCCAGAATGATCCGTGAATCCATCCTGCCCACCAGCCTGCCGACAACCATCATGCCGAGCATCGTGCCCAGACCGCGAGGGGCGGTCACCAGGCCGCTGACCAGTACCGGATAATTCATCTCGTTCTGCAGCATGGGGGGTACAAGCGCGAGCGTTGCGAACAATACCACCCCGATCAGGAAGATGAACAGATTGGCCGTGACGAAATTACGGTCGGTGAACAATGCAGGACTCAGAAAGGGGCGGGGATAAGTGAACGAATGAACCAGAAAAAAATAAAAGGCCAAGCCCGCCATCATGGCTTCCATGATGATTTCGGTCGAACCGAACCAGTCTTTCAGTTCTCCCCGGTCAAGGAACAGTTGCAGTGCACCGATGCTGAGGGCAAGCGTGGCGAATCCGAAAAAATCGAACCGGTCGAAATGCTTCTTCGTTTCCGGCATCGACGCGGTCAGTCCCAGAAAAGCGATAATGCCGATGGGCACGTTGATGAAGAAGACCCAGCGCCAACTGTAGTTTTCGGTGAGCCATCCGCCGAGCACCGGACCCAGTACCGGTCCCAGCGTGACACCCACTCCCCAGATTGACATGGCTCTGCCATGATTTTCCGGAGGATTGATATCGAACAGCACGGCTTGAGAAAGGGGCACGAGCGCAGCGCCGGATATGCCTTGCAGCAGTCTGAACAGCACGATTTCAGGCAGATTCGTTGCGAGTCCACATAATGCCGAGGTTGCAGTAAATCCGACGATCGAGATCAGGAATACTTGCTTGCGACCGAATCGTCCGGCCAGCCAGCCGGTCAGGGGAATCATGATGGCAGCCGCAATGATGTAAGAGGTCAGTACCCAGGATATTTGGTCCTGCGTAGCCGAAAGCGTGCCCTGCATCTGGGGCAATGCCACATTGGCGATTGTCGAATCCAGAGATTGCATGATGGTTGCCGCCATGATGGAAAAAGTGATCAAGGGGCGATTCAGGGCCTTTTTCGAAATTGCATCATGGGGTGGCTGGGGAACTGCGGCTCCTTCACCGGCCTCCTCGATGACTGCTTCGAGCGGGTTGTCGGATTCCGTCATGGCCAGAGATGGTTCAGTCGGCTGCGATGAGTGTCGATATTCACGACCGCGCTCAAGCCCGAATGCAGGGGCCGCTTCGGGTCTGGGTCAGAGATGCTGATTCGCACCGGCAGCCTTTGCACGACCTTTACCCAGTTTCCCGTAGCATTTTCAGGAGGGAGCAGGGAAAAGCTCGATCCCGTACCCGGACTCAGACTTTCCACGCTCCCGTGAAAATCGTGTCCGGGATAGGCATCGATTTCTACCGTGGCTTCCTGTCCTGGCACTATATGAGCCAGTTCGGATTCCTTGAAGTTGGCTTCAACCCAGACCGCTTTATCGGATATCAGGGCAAATACCGGTGCCGCCGCCTTGATGTAATCCCCTGCCTGCAATCCTTCGACTTTGGCGACGATTCCGTCGATTGGCGCATTGACGACAGTATAGGACAGGCTCAGTTTCGCCCGTTCAAGCGCTGCCTTCGCCTGCAGCACGCTCGGATGCGCATTGATGTCGATGTCTGGATCGTTGCCGAGCAGGGCGCGCAGGTTCATTTGTTCCTGTCTGACGGACGCCGTTTTTTGCCTTGCTTCAGCGAGAGCATGCTGTGCCTCGTCCAGTTGGGCCTGGGAGGAAATGCCTTTGGCGGCGAGGCGCTTTGTGCGTTCGAATTCGCGCTGTCGATAGGATTGCGTCGCCATGGCGGAAGCCAGATCAGCTTCCTTTTGCCGATAGCTCGCCTTCATGGCTGCAACTTGCAATCTGGCGCTGGCAAGCTTTGCTCTCGCTTCCGCCAGGGACAGCAAGAATTCACGTCTGTCCAATTCGAACAGGAGGTCCCCGCGGTTAACCCGCTGATTGTCATGCACATGGATTTTGGTGACGCGGCCTGGGATGTTGGCGCTGATGTCGACGCGGGAAGCTTGGATATAGGCATCGTCGGTCGAAACGAAACGCCCGCCCGAGAAATAATAAATCGCGCAGATCGCTGAAAGCAGCACGGTTCCGCCCACGAGCAAACGCTGTCTAAGCCTGTCCTTGTTCGGGGTGTTCATATTCGCATTCCATTGCAGACCGATTTCCCGATTCTAGCGGACATGGATTGCGAATATAATACCCAATAATGCACATGCATTGTTTGGTCTTATCGAATAATTTTCGCGCTATTATTACGGGAACGGAATGCGGGGAATCGAGTTTGCCGAATTGCGCGCCTTCATGGAAGTGGTCGAGCAGGGCAATTTTGCCCGTGCTGCGGCTTACCTTGGACTTGCGCCGTCGACTTTGAGTCAGACCATACGCTCATTGGAGGAGCGGCTTGGCGTGCGCTTGCTCCATCGCACGACTCGCAGCGTTTCCCTAACGGAGGCCGGCGAGCATCTCCTTGCCCGGATCAGGCCCGCCTTCGGGGAATTGTTCGCGGCAGTGGAATCCATCAACGATTTCCGGGATGCTCCGGCGGGAACCCTGCGCCTCAGCGTTTCGACCATTCCTGCTCAAATGATTCTGGCGCCGCTATTGAAGGGGTTTTTGGGCGCATATCCTGGCATTAGTCTCGACATCACCGTCGACAGCACCCATGTGGATATCGTCAAAGGGCGATTTGACGCGGGTATCCGCTATGGGAGGCTCATTGCTCAGGATATGGTGATGGTCAAGGCCAGCCCGCCTTCGCGCATCATAGCAGTTGCATCCCCTGAGTATCTGGCGGCTCATCCGACTCCGAAAACACCCCAGGAGTTGCAGAACCATCCCTGCATTCGATTCAGGATGGGGAACCAGCAGTTGCTTGTCTGGGAATTCGAAAGGAACAGGCAGAAAATCGAAATCGGGGTGAACGGCCCGCTGGTCGTCAACGATGTCGATTTGATGGTCAAGGCGGCCCGTGACGGGATCGGGATAGGTTATATGGCTGAAGCTTACATACGCAGGGACATTGCCGATGGAAAGCTGGTCCCGATGTTGACCGACTGGTCTCCGATGTACGAAAGCTGGTATTTGTACTATGCCAGCCGCCATCATCTGCCTGCTCCGCTCAAGGCATTCATTCAATTTTTGCGGGAAAAAGCGGTTTCTTAGGGAGCGAGCAGCATTCCTGTCAGGATCGCGAAGAGACGCACTATCAACAGCACCTTGCCCTGCGAGCGATGGGCGATTCTCGCTTCCATGTCGCCCTTGACGATCTTCATTGCAGTGAAGACCTGCGCCGCATCGAGCGCGTACATCGTCAACAGGATGCCGACATGCATCCACAGCAGCGAAGAAAAGATTTCCTGCTGATCGATCAGGCGGTGCCACCATTGGCGGTGAGAATAGAGGTAGAAGGGGAGAGACAGGTCGAAAACAATGAGGGCAGCCATCGCCGGGATGTGGAAGTAGCGCTTGCGGTGCAGGAAATAGGCGGCCAGCATCAGGAGGTAGCTCAAGATGGCGACGATGAAAGTGCCCGGAACGAGAGGATGTTGGTTAGGCATGAGGCTCTTCAGAGGGTGGCGAAGTGAAAGCGGAAGCTGCCGCTTTTCAAGTCCTCGAAATAATTCTGCAACGTTTCCTTGACCACCGTGAAAGCGATGCTGTTCCAGGGTGCCTCGCTTTCAGAGAAAAGGCCGACTTCCAGGGTTTCCTCCCCGGCGCAGAAATCGTTGTCCAATAATTTCCCCCTGAAGATCAGGTAAACCTGGCTCAGAACGGGCAGATTGTAAAATGCGTAAAGGGGGCCGATCTCCACCCTGGCGCAGGCTTCTTCCAGCGTTTCCCGAGCGGCGCCGGCGTCGGCCGCTTCCGAGTTTTCCATGAAGCCTGCGGGGAGCGTCCACAGACCGTAGCCGGGTTCGATCGCGCGTTTGCAGAGCAGCACGCGCCCCTTCATCTCCGGGATGCATCCCACCACGATCTTGGGGTTCTGGTAATGGACGGTATGGCATACCGGGCAGACATGTCGCGGCAGGCTGTCCCCGGAAGGAATCCTGAATTCGACGGGCGAGCCGCAGTCGCTGCAATACTTCATCAATGCTTGCCGGTGCTGCCGAAGCCGTTCTCGCCGCGGTGGCTCGCTTCGAATTCGTCGACGATGTTGAATTCCACCTGCGCCACGGGAACGACGACGAGCTGGGCGATGCGTTCGAGCGGGCTCAGCACGAAAGATTTCTGGCCCCTGTTCCAGCAGGAAACGAAAATCTGCCCCTGGTAGTCAGAATCGATCAGCCCGACCAGATTGCCGAGCACGATGCCGTGCTTGTGGCCGAGTCCGGACCGTGGAAGGATCATCGCCGCATAACCGGGGTCGGCAATGTGGATCGCGATTCCCGTCGGGATGAGGTCCGCCTCCCCGGGATGGATGGTGATGTCCTGCTCGATGCAGGCGCGCAGGTCGAGGCCCGCCGAACCCGGAGTGGCATAGGCGGGAGGGTTGGCGCGCAGGCGTTGATCCAGGATTTTGAGATCGATCGCTTTCATGTCGGATTTCCCTTTCGAGTTGGATTGCACGATGCGCGCCTTCAGGTTGAGGCTTTGCTCTATGACGCTGAAGAGGCGATCGATATTGGGGTGTTTGCCGGGATGGCGCTGCGCATCTTCCACATGCTCCGCATAGAGTTCGAGTCCGTGAATTGCACTTGCGGGATTGATGGCGCCGAAAGTCCTGGCCAGGTGGCAATAGACGGCCAGGGACCCCGCCTGCCCCGGCCTGTTTTCTATGAATGCGGCCGGCTCGCCAGGCCCGCTCCCGGATATTTCGATCCCGTCTATGCCTTCCACGGAAGGGATCGTTTTCAGGTTTTCTGCAAAATTTGTCATCTCTTACCGAACCGGTGCCGCGATTCCGGCATTATAACCGCTTTGCGAAATGCGCAAGGGGCCGAGAGCAGGAATCGGCGGTTGACTAAATTGCAATTGTGTGTATATTGTAGAACTGCCTCATTCTATTTAGGAACCTTGTTTGATGTTATTTCCCGATTTGTCCTTCTGGCAACTCGCACTTGTAACCCTTGCTCTGACCCACATCACCATCGCCAGCGTCACCATTTTCCTGCATCGCCACCAGGCTCATCGTGCGCTCGACTTGAGTCCTGCAGTCAGCCATTTTTTCCGCTTTTGGCTTTGGCTCACGACGGGCATGGTCACCAGAGAGTGGGCTGCCATCCACCGCAAGCACCATGCCAAATGCGAAACGCCCGATGATCCGCACAGCCCGCAGGTTCTCGGGCTCAACAGGGTGCTTTGGGGCGGGGTTTTGCTCTATGTGAAAGAATCGAAAAACACGGATACCATGATCCGCTACGGTCACGGCACGCCGGACGACTGGATCGAGAAGCGCCTTTATTCCAGGTTTCCCGGACTCGGCATCACGTTGATGCTGCTTCTCGACATCCTGCTTTTCGGCATTCCCGGGGTTCTCGTCTGGGGAATCCAGATGATCTGGATTCCGTTCTGGGCTGCAGGCGTCATCAACGGGGTCGGTCATTATTTCGGTTACCGCAATTTCAGGGCCGAGGATGCGAGCACCAACATTTTTCCGTTGGGCATTCTGATAGGCGGGGAAGAACTGCACAACAATCATCATGCCTACGCTTCTTCCGCGAAGCTCTCCTCCAGATGGTACGAGTTCGACATAGGCTGGATGTATATCCGCATCCTCGAGCTCATGGGGCTCGCCAGAGTGAAAAAAACCGCGCCGAAATTGCGTCTTGCGAAAGCGAAGGAGGAGTGCGATCTCGAAACCCTCCAGGCCGTGATCACCCACCGCTACGAGGTGCTCGCCAAATATGCCAAGACATTGAGGAGCATCTATGCCGAGGAAGTCGGCAGGATGCCGGGATTCGATCTTGCCATGGTCAGAAAGTGGCTCCACCTCGATGCGCAGGAACTCGACGAGGCTTCGCGCGTGAAACTCGGGGCTGCCCTGGAAGGAAGCCCTGCATTGAAGACGGTTTACACCATGAGACAGGAACTGGAAGCGCTCTGGCAGCGTTCTGCTGCATCCAAGGAGCATCTCGTCAGGCAACTCGAAGACTGGTGCCACAAGGCCGAGTCGAGCGGAATCGCTCAACTCAAGGCCTTCTCCAGAAGGCTGAGAAGCTACGCCTGAAACCATTTTCGAAAGGGATGGTCTGACTACTTGAATTCAACCGGACAGGCTCCAGATAGCTCCTGTCCGAACCCAAAGGAGAACATGAATGTTTAGAAAAATCATTTTGGCTGCTTTCGTGCTGTTTTGCGGAACGGCCTTTGCGGACGACAGCCCTTCCCTGCACCAGGTTTACGAGGCGGCCCAGGCCGGCAGGCTGGACGATGCGCAGAAAATGATGGACAGGGTGCTCGCGGCGCATCCCGACAGCGGCAAGGCGCATTTCGTCGAAGCCGAGATACTGGCCAAAGAGGGGCGCAAGGCCGATGCTGCAACCGAACTTGGCAATGCGGAGCGCCTTTCTCCCGGGCTTCCCTTCGCCAAGCCTGATGCGGTGCAGGAACTCAGGTCCATGATCGCAAACGGACAGGCCCGCTCGCGCGGCGGATTTCCCTGGGGCATGCTCTTTCTCGGCCTGGGCGCGATCTTCGTGATTTACTACCTGTTCCGCTCCCGGTTCGCGCGCAATACCTACATTCCCGCAGGCGCCGCCCCCGGCGGCTATGCTCCGGGCTACGCACCTCCCGGTTATGCGCCGGGATACGGCCCCGCAGGCGGCGGAATGGGTTCGGGCATACTTTCAGGGCTTGCGACGGGCGCGGCGATAGGCGCCGGAATGGTGGCGGGGGAGGAAATCGCCCATCATTTCATGGATGGCAATCAGCAGAATTCCGGCATGTCGCCCGTTTCCGATTCGTGGAACGACAACATGGGTGGACAGGATTTCGGCGTCGCTGACAGCTCATCCTGGGACGATAATTCGGGCTTTTTCGCGGACAACGGCGGCAGCGACTGGAGCTGACCGGGAATCTGAATACGGCTTCGGTCTGTTGCGAAATTCCCTGAAAGCCCCTCATGCGAGGGGCTTTTTCATGTTCCGACGGGCAACGCCTTTCGATCGACTCGCAAGCGTTTTCATGAATCGCCGCATCCCGTACTTCGTTCCGAACTGCGCGTCGAGCAAAGCTTTCCTCAGCTTCGGCACTTCGGAAAGATCGGCGGCGAAAAAAACCCGTCGCCTTTCGGGGACGGGTTTTCTCTGGAAAGCGGGCCTTATTTCAGCTTCGTTTCCTTGTAAAGCACATGCTTTCTTGCAACCGGGTCGAATTTCTTGATCTCGAGCTTGTCCGGAGTGGTGCGCTTGTTCTTGGTGGTGGTGTAGAAGTGCCCGGTTCCGGCAGAGGATTCGAGCTTGATTTTGTCCCGCATGTGATTCTCCTAAATCAGTTCAGATTTTTTCGCCGCGGGAACGCAGTTCCGCCAGAACGGCATCGATGCCTTTTTTGTCGATCGTCCTGAGACCGGCTCCGGAAAGACGCATGCTGACCCAACGGTTTTCGCTTTCGACCCAGAACTTGCGGTTCTGCAGATTGGGCAGGAACCTGCGCTTGGTTTTGTTGTTGGCATGGGAAACGTTATTCCCTACCATAGGCTTCTTGCCGGTGACGATGCATACTCGCGCCATAATCTGCTCCAGAATTCTACAAAAGCGGATTTATACCATATTTTAGCCGGGAAGCGCAATTCCGATATAATGGCAATGGAAAGGGACAGCATGAAAATCATACTCGGCATAACCGGCGGAATCGCAGCGTACAAGGCGGCGGAACTCGTTCGACTCCTTGTGAAAAAAGGATGCGAAGTCGAAGTTGTCATGACGGATGCCGCAACCCACTTCATCACGCCGCTCACGATGCAAACGCTCTCGGGACGTCCGGTACGCCTTACCCAGTGGGGCGGCATGGCGCACATCGAACTGTCGCGGGGGGCGGAAGCGATTCTGGTTGCTCCTGCCACGGCTGACTTCATCGCGAAGGTCGCCCACGGCCACGCTTCGGACCTGCTGTCCAGTCTCTGCCTCGCCAGGGATTGCCCGTTGTTTCTGGCGCCCGCGATGAACCGGCAGATGTGGGAAAATCCGGCAACCCGACGCAATCTGGAGCAGATCCTGAAAGACGGCGTCCATGTGATAGGCCCTCTGAAGGGTTTCCAGGCCTGCGGCGAAACGGGGATGGGAAGGATGGTGGAGCCCGATGAAATCGCATCCACAGTGCTTTCATCGCTTTCCCCGAAAATCCTTTCCGGGAAAAAGATTCTGGTGACTGCCGGCCCCACTCTGGAGGCCATCGATCCGGTCAGAGTGATCACCAATCTGAGTTCCGGGAAAATGGGCTATGCTGTTGCGCAGGCGGCGCTCGATTCAGGCGCGGAAGTCGTCCTCGTTTCCGGCCCCACCTGCCTTTCCCCGCCGATCAAGGCGAAGTTCATTCCGGTTGCGAGCGCACGGGAAATGCGGGATGCCGTCATGGCCAATGTCGGGGGGAGCGACGTTTTCGTGAGCGTGGCTGCGGTTGCCGACTATCATGTGACGAATCCCAGCGAGGTCAAGATCAAGAAAGGCGGCAAGCTGACGTTGGAGCTTGAGCCCAATCCGGATATCCTTCGGGAAGTCGCAAATATGGAAAATCCTCCCTTTTGCGTGGGATTCGCCGCTGAAACCGACAATCTGAAAGAAAATGCCCTGCTCAAAATGAAGAGGAAGAACGTTCCCTTGCTCGTCGGGAACCTCGCGCAGGATGCATTGGGGGGGGATGAAAACGAGATCATGATATTCGGTTCAGGCGGCGCAAAGCAGTTGCCGCGTGCAACGAAGATGGAACTTGCAGTTCAACTGGTCGAGGAAATCGCCAGGGCAATCAGCTGAAATCGCCTTTGGCGCTGTTCCGGCTTTCCAGCCATTTCTTGACGCGGTTGGCATCCCCTATCCTGGTTTGACTTCCCCAGGAATCGAGCAGGACGATCACGACAGGTTTTTCGGCAATGGTGGTGTGCATTACCAGGCAATGCCCGGCTTCGTTGATGAAGCCGGTCTTGGAAAGGCCGATATGCCAACTGTTGCTGGCCTTGTATTTCACCAGCAGGTTCGAGTTGTTGTATTCGAGCACGCGCTCGCTTCTTTTCCGGGGCAGCACCACCTTGTGGGTGGAGGTGGTCGTGTCTTCCCTGATCACGTCGTATTGGTAAGCGGCTTCGACCATCTTCACGAGGTCGGCGGCAGTCGAGACGTTTTCGCTGTGGAGGCCGGAAGAATCGACGAAATGGGTGTGCTCCATGCCGAGTTCTTTCGCTTTCGCATTCATCGCCTTGACGAAAGCGGTTATTCCGCCCGGATAGTTGTGTCCGAGTGCTGCAGCGGCGCGGTTTTCGGAGGACATGAGCGCAAGCCTGAGCATCTCGTTGCGCGTGAGTTTCGTGCCGACCGGCAGCCTGGATGCGGAATGCCTGAGCGTGTCGACATCCTCATCCTCGATTTTCAGCACTTCGTTCATCGGAAGGTTGGCGTCCAGCGTCACCATCGCAGTCATCAGCTTGGTGATCGAAGCGATCGGAACCACGGCATCGGTATGCTTGGCGTAAAGCTCCTCGCCGTTTTTCTCGTCGTAAATCACTGCGGCATAGGATGCAAGCCTGGGATAAGCGGCGCTGCGAGGTCCGTGAGCCTCCCTGTTGTAGGATGCCTTGACGAAATGGGATTTGTGGTGGTGACGGTGGTGATGGTGGCGTGCCGCATTTGCGCTTCCTGATAACAGGAGGCCGGAAACGGCGCACAAGGCGATCAGAATTTTCATTGATTTCCCCTTCACTCAGCCTTCCGATAAGCAATTACCCTGAAATATTCGAAGGATACATGACATTCTTAAACAAATTTCCGAATTTTGCAAGCCCGAACCCGTTAAGGCCTGATGAAATTTCCCCGGTAATACTTCAATTCCTCGATCGATTCGTGGATGTCGGCCAGCGCTTCATGCTTGTTGTGTTTCTTGAATCCGTCCGAAAGCTCGGGTTTCCAGCGTTTGGCAAGCTCCTTGAGCGTGCTGACGTCGAGGTTCCGGTAATGGAAGTAAGCCTCAAGCTTCGGCATGGATTTGGCGAGGAAGCGCCTGTCCTGGCAGATCGAGTTGCCGCACATGGGAGAAGTTCCCTTGGGTACATGCTCTTCCAGAAAGGCGATCATTCCGGATTCGACAGCCGCTTCGTCGAGCGTGGAGGCCCGGATTTTATCGATCAAACCGGATTTGGCATGAGTGGACTTGTTCCAGCTATCCATGCCGTCGAGAACCGCATCGGGCTGATGCACAACGAGGACAGGGGCTTCGGCAACGATATTCAATTCGGAATCGGTCACGATCAGGGCGACCTCCAGAATCCTGTCGAGATCGGGATTCAGGCCGCTCATTTCCATGTCGATCCAGATGAGCCGATTGCTGTCTTGTGCCATAATTGCCCCTGATAAATGTGAAATTGTGTCACATTCACCTCCTGACGTCATCCGTATGAGCGCACAAATTTTTGAAAAAATCTTCATCGCGGCCCTGCTGGCTTCGATCCTGCTCAAGCTTTGGCTGGCTGTGCGGCATATCCGGCATATCCAGGCAAGACGGGACAGCATCCCCGAGGATTTCAGAAAAAGGATATCCATCGAGGACCACAGGAAGGCTGCGGACTACACGTCTTCGAAAACGGGGGCGGGTTTCGCCTCGGACTTGGTCGAGGCGCTCGCTGTGCTTGGGTTCACGCTGGGCGGGGGATTGAACATGCTGGATTCCTTCTGGTCCGGGCATGTCGCAAATCCCATTCTCGAGGGCATGCTGCTGATAGCGAGCGCTGTGCTCATCCTGGAGACGCTGGAATTGCCGGTCGCACTTTACAGCACGTTTGTCATCGAGGCCCGATACGGTTTCAACAAGATGACATTGAAGCTCTTCGTGCTCGATGCACTCAAGAAAGGCATTCTGGGCGCCCTTTTCGGTTTTCCCCTGATCGCTTTCATTCTCTGGCTGATGGCGGAAATGGGAGAGCGCTGGTGGCTGGATGTCTGGTTCGCCTGGATGGCATTCAACCTGTTCATTCTTGCAGTTTACCCTACCTGGATTGCGCCTGTTTTCAACAAGTTCAAGCCGCTCGAGGAGTCCTCCATGAAGAAGAGGATCGAGCATCTTCTGGAAAAGTGCGGATTCAAGTCGGATGGACTTTTCGTGATGGACGGCTCTCGCCGCAGCAGCCATGGAAACGCCTATTTCACGGGGTTCGGCAAGACCAAGCGCATCGTCTTTTTCGATACCCTGCTCTCCAACCTGGATGAGGCAGAAGTCGAGGCTGTTCTTGCCCACGAACTCGGGCATTTCATGCATCGTCACGTGATCAAGCGCATCGTCTTGAGTTTCGTGCTCAGCCTGGTTTTTCTCTGGGTGCTGGGGTACGTCAGGGGTCAGGCATGGTTTTTCGATGGTCTCAATGCGGAAATTCACTCCGATGCGATGGCGCTGCTGCTCTTTTTCATGGTCGTGCCGAGCTTCACTTTCCTTCTCAAACCCCTCCTGAGCTTCTATTCCAGGAGGAATGAATTCGAGGCGGACGACTATGCCGCGAAGCAATCCGATGCGGAGCACCTCGCGCGGGCACTCACCAAGCTTTACCAGGAAAGCGCGAAAACGCTCACCCCGGACCCGCTCTATTCGGTTTTTTACGATTCTCACCCGCCAGCCTCGATTCGTATAGCGCATTTGAGGAAGGCGATGCATAATTGAAAGAACTGTTTATAGGCGAGGACGAATATGGAATGCTCTCTCGACAAAAAGAAATGCAAACCCTGCGAGGGGGGCGTTCCTCCCCTGGAGGATGCTGTCATTTCCGAACTGATGGGAAGCCTGGCGGGATGGGAGCGAGTCGGCAATGCGATCGGCAAGACCTATAATTTCCGGAATTATTACGAAACGATGGCCTTCGTGAACATAACGGCCTGGGTTTCCCACAAGGAAGACCATCACCCCGATCTTCATGTCGGCTACAACCAGTGCCGGGTCGAATATACCACCCATGCGATAGGCGGTCTTTCCGAAAACGATTTCATCTGCGCGGCAAAAATCGATACGCTGCTTTCCGTTTGAAGCCGCTCCAGGGACAAGTCGTTGCAGCCTACGGCAGGCAATATGCCGTGGAAATCGGGGGGGAGACGTTCTCCTGCGTGAGAAGGGGAAAGAAAAACGATGTGGTGGTCGGCGACATCGTCGATGTCGAAGCCGGGGTGATCGAATCCATAGCGCCCCGCATGTCCCTCCTTTATCGCAGCGATGCCTATCGCGAGAAGCGCATCGCCGCCAATCTCACCCAAATCATCGTCGTGTTGGCGGGGGTTCCGACATTCAGCGAGGAGCTTTTGAATTGCTGCCTGATCGCGGCAGAGGACCAGGGGTTGAAGTCCCTGATCCTGCTCAACAAGACGGACATGATGGAGCCGACCGGGGCAGCTTTGAGGTTGCTCGATTTGTACAGCCGGCTCGGCTACCCTGTGCTCGCCCTTTCCGCAAAACAGGATGCCACGCCGCTGGTTTCTCTGCTCGAGGGGCAAACCAGCGTCTTCGTCGGGCAGTCCGGGATGGGCAAGTCGACTCTGATTAATGCACTGATACCGGAGGCCTTGAGGGAAACCGGGGAAATATCGTCCGCACTCGATTCGGGAAGGCACACCACCACCCATGCCAAATTGTTTCACCTTTCGGAGAACAGCCACATCGTCGATTCGCCGGGACTGCAGGAATTCGGTTTGCATCACCTCGGTCAGGAGAGAATTGCCCATGCATTCGTCGAGTTCAGGCCATATCTGGGCCATTGCCGATTCAGGAATTGCAGGCATCTCGAAGAGCCGGGATGCGCAGTGACATCCGCCTTCGAGTCAGGAAAAATCGACAAAAGGCGAATCGAAATCTACAGGAGACTGGCTGCGCGATTTCATTTGCCGAAATACAGAAAGGGACTCAGCGACAGGTAAAGGACGACTGCCATGGCGATAAGGGTGGCGAGAAGGCGAAGCGGATGATCCTTTATCGAATCGAGCAGGGTCTTGTGCTCGCCTCTGCTTTTGAGGTTTTCGTACTCGCTTCTGGCATGGCTTGCCCGCGCTAACTGGTAACTATCGATCAGCGCCTTTGCCCCGGGAAACTGGTCGCAATCCTGGAGCCATATCGAGGCAGGCGATACGCCGAGGAAACTCGCCGGCACCTCGTAGTAGTCGATGTTGCCATTTTCCAGCAGCTCCCGGATGTCGTCAGCTTCGTCCTCCGGAACGCCTCCGAGCATGAATAGCCTGCATGGACTCACTTTTTCGCCGGGCTCAGGATGCCCATCAACTGGTCGCGCAGGGAGCGCATCAGGGCGAGTTCGCTTTTTTCGACCGAATAGGACGTGCCGCGGCCCCAGTCTCCGTAAAGCGCGCCTACGGGATGATTGTTGAACGACATCGGAAGCAGGACAAAAGACTGCACGTCCGTCAGGGAAGTGCCGAACCAGACGGGAAGCTTTTCCGAAATCTTGGGATCGGAAACGTTTTCGATGAAGATATCTGCATTGTTTTGAAGGGCCAGTTGGAACAGGTCCGGAACGGCGGATTCCGGAAGGACGAGCCTGGGCAATATTTCCGGCATCCCCTGTCCGAATCCGACGCGACCCTTCAAGGTGTCGCCGTCGCGCAAAATGGCGACGACTCGGTTGAATCCCATGCTCAAATACAATGTTTCCAGGGCGAGGTTCAGTGCGTTCCCAAAGGAGATGCCCTCCTTCAATGCGCTGGAGAAGCCTGCCAGTCCGGAAGAAAGGCGTTCTCCGGCATTCTCCGGCTTACCCTCGATCCAGGATTCCTCTTCGTCCAGCAGCGAAGTTTCCCTGGCATGGGAGACGGCTGCTTCAACCGATTCCGAAATGGCTTCCAGCGGCACGAGCAGGGCATCCCCGTATTTGCCGACCAGTTTGTCGAGGCCGGGTTTGCCTTCCGCAGCCATGGCTGCAGCTTCGCCGGAAAAGCTCGCCACAAGGTTGATCCATTCGGCAGAACCGGGGATGCTGGGGCCGATGGAATTCTGGGGACGCGCCATGCTGTTTGCGATCTTTGCCGGGAGGCGCCAGCGTTTGGCTGATTCCTGTGCGACTTCGTCCAGGGAAATGCCGATGACCTGTTGTGCCGCCTCATTTTCGGCATCGAGCTGTCCGCCTGCGATCTTCGCTATTTCTTCCCATTCTTCCGGGAAATAGAATGCAATCAGAAGCCGGCCCAAATGATGCATGAGCGCGCAAACGACCACTTCCTCGGCATCCCTCAGGTTGGCTTTGGCGGCGATTCCATGGGCGATGCTGCCGGCGAGGAGGGATTTCGCCATTTCCGCTTTCGCCGTGGGCGAATCGGGGACCGAAGCGGACAAGGTGTCCATCAAGCGCACGCTCAGGGCAAGATGTCCGATGGCATCCACTCCGAGAACCAGCACGGCTTTCGTGATGGTCGTGATTTCCCCCCCCAATGCGGAATACATGGCGGAGTTGGCCAGCCGGATCACTTTTTGCGTCAGTGCGAAATCGCTCAAAATGGCCGTGGTCAGTTCCGAAGCATTGCGGTCTTCGTCGTGCATGGCCTCGGCGATTTCCTGGGCTGCGCTTGAAAGGGCAGGGAAATCGCCCTTTTCGCTCATGCGCTTCCATAACAGATCGAAAAAGCCGGTGCGGCCTTTCCCCAGCCGCGAAATCAAAGTGTTTTCAGTCATTGCTTGTTGGCTAAGAAATTTTCCTGGTTGGCTTACCGCCCGCATTATAGCCAGGCATTCCTTAATTTTTCCTGAAAATCGGCGCTGTTCATGGGTTTCCCCTTGAGATATCCCTGAATCAGATCGCAGCCACGGGAGGCCAGGAACTGGAGTTGTTCATCGGATTCCACCCCTTCCGCCACGACGGAAAGACCGAGCCCTTTGGCAAGGCTCAAAACCGCCGATATGATGGCGACATCTTCCTCGCGATGAGGCAGTTCGTCGACGAAAGACTTGTCGATCTTGAGAACGGAAAGTGGAAATTTTTTGAGATAGGCAAGCGAGGAATAGCCTGTTCCGAAATCGTCGATGGCGATCTTGACGCCGCATGAGCGGAGTTCATTCAGGGTCGCTCCCGATCTTTCCGGGTCACTCATCAGGACGCCTTCAGTGATCTCCAGCATCAGGCTGGAGGGTACGAGTTCCGATTCGTCGAGTGCGCCCTTGATCGATTCCAGCAATCCCTCTTGCCTGAACTGCCGGGGGGATACGTTGACCGAAATATAAAATTCGGGATGTCCCTCGGACTGCCATTGCTTCGCCTGATGACAGGCCATGCGCAATGCCCATCTCCCCAGAAGCTCGATGAGTCCGCTGCTTTCTGCAATGGGGATGAAAACTGCGGGGGAAATCGCTCCTCTCTCCGGATTCTCCCAGCGCATCAGGGTTTCCGCACCCTTCAGCTTGCCGGAAGCGGCGCAGAATATGGGCTGGTAGTGAAGCAGGAACTCGCCGTTGCGGATGCCTTCGTGCATCGCCGATTCCAGTGAAACATCGCTGGTTTCCGGATTGACGGTTTTGTCGTAGAGCCGCCAGCAGTTTCCGCCGAGGTCTTTTGCGCTGTACATGGCCATTTCGGCGTGCTTGAAAAGCGCAACGGGATCATTGCCATGATCGGGGTGAATCGCGGTGCCTATGCTCGCGCTGATGTAAATGTTTTTATCCTGGATGCGGAAAGGGCGCTGCATCGCGGTCAATATTTTTTTCACGACGATCTCGGCCTCTTTTTCCTGGCTGATTCCGTTCAGGATGAATGCGAATTCGTCTCCGCCGATTCTCGCCAGGGTATCGGTTTCCCTGACGAGCGTCTTCAATCTTTCCGCAACCGCCCGGATCAGTTCGTCTCCCCCTGCATGATCCAGTGAATCGTTGATTTTCTTGAAGCTGTCGAGGTCGAGAAGCTGCAGTGCCAGCCCGGGCTGTTGATGCCTTTGCACAGCGGAGATGCCGACTTTGATGCGGTCGTTGAGAAGCAGCCGGTTGGGAAGATCGGTCAGCGGATCATGGGTGGCGAGATGGGAAATCCTGTTTTCGTCTTCCTGCCAGTGCGAGACATCGAACGCGATCAGGATGAATTCCGGGGGCGACAAATCCGGCAATTGGGCCAGGTGGCAATCCACCCACACCGGTGCGCCCTTTCTCAACAGACGGCAGACGAAAGACTGTTTTTTCTCCAGGAACAATGCCGATTCCATCGCTTTTTCGATCCTGTTCACGTCTTCCGGATGGATCAGGCTGGAGAAGGTTTCTCCGACCAGTGTGCGCGAATCGTCGAGGAAGGATGCGGAATCGACACCGAGAATGATGCCTTGCGAATCGAGTCGAACGGCAAAATCCGCAAGGCTGAAAGCGGACCCGGCCAGGCGCATTGAGTCAATCATTTCTTCAGCCGATCAGGTTGGCGATGGTGAGCAGCAGGATCAAAAGCAGCCAGAGCAGAAGGCTTCTCCAGATGAGTCCGACAGCGCTTTGCATATAGGCGCTGTCTGCTTCATCCCCCATGCCCATAAGCGGCCTGAATTGCTTCAGGCCGTTTTCGGGCAATGTGTCGCCTAGCCGCACGCCAAGCGCTCCTGCGCCGCTCGATAGCAGTATGCCGTGCGCGATCGGGCGCCAGGAGGCGGCCTGGGTTCTCCAGCAGTAAAGCGCGTCCTCGAAGTCGCCTACGATTGCGAAGCTCAATGCCGTGAGGCGAGTGGGGATCCAGTCGATGATTTCGAAAGCCTGGGCCGAAAATTTCCCGAGTTCACCTGCCTCTTCGGGATAGCGGTTCCATTCGTCATTAAGGGCTGTCGACAGGCGGTAAAGCACTGCGCCCATCGGGCCAAGCAGGGCGAAGAAGAAGATCACTCCGAAAACATAGGCATGAGAATAGACCAGACCCTGTTCGATCGAAACCCGGGAAATCTCCTCGGCGTTGAATTCTGCAGCCGAGGCTCCTCGCCATGCGCCGAGCAATTCCCTGGCCTTTTGCAGGTCGCCATTCTTCAATGCCTTGTCGATCGCGGTGTAAGCATGACTGAATTGTCTGAATCCCATGGTCAAATACAGCACGGAAACATTCCAGGCCCAGCCGAGGGTGGGGCTGAGCTTGTGAAGCAGCAGGGACACGGCCCCGACTGCGAGAGTCAGCGGGAGCGCTGCAGTTATCCAGGCAAGGATGCCGTGGTGGAATTCCCCCGTTGTGAAATGTTTCCTGATCCAGTCGAAATAGCCCAGCATGAAAGCCAGAGTTTTGCCGTTGAAAGGCCTCGCCTGCTCCAGCAAGAGCGCTACGATCAGCGAAAAAAACGCCATTTACTCGCTTTCCACCGGTTCGGCCTTCACGCCTTCGAGAGCCTCCCGAAGCGTGTCTTCGCTCATGTCATTGAGGAATTTGGACAGCATCTCTGCGGACTCGTACATATCCGGGGGCAGTTTTTTCGTGTCGAGGTTGGCGACGAAAACGGCAGCCGAACCTGCGACCCGGAGGAGCCTGCGCCGCTCGTTCATCAGCATTTCGATTTCCGCGCGCAGCATCGAAATCTCCTGTTCATGCAAGACATGCGTCATGGCATACTCCTTTCGAAAATTCATTCTACCGTAAAAAAGGCTCAATCTATACGCTGCTGGCGGCGACAGCCGTCATGTTGACGATCCTGCGTACGGTTGCGGTAGGCGTCAGGATATGGGCAGGTTTGGCGCAACCCAGGAGGATCGGGCCTACCGTGATTCCGCCGCCTGCCTCCATCTTGAGCAGGTTGAAGGCGATGTTTGCCGCGTCGAGATTGGGCATGATCAACAAATTTGCTTCGCCATGGAGTTTCGATGCTTTGAAATGCTGGCGCCTGATTTCTTCCGAAAGCGCCGCGTCGGAATGCATTTCCCCTTCGATTTCGAGGTCCGGGGCGAGTTTTCCCACTATGGCCAGCGCCTGACGCATTTTTCCCGACGAGGGGGTGTTGGCGCTGCCGAAATTCGAATGGGAAAGCAGGGCAACTTTTGGTGTCATGCCGAAGCGCCTGACCTGATCTGCGGCAAGCAGGGTCATTTCGACAATCTGCTGTACGTCCGGATCTGGGTTCACGTAGGTATCGCAAATGAAAAGGTTGCCATTGCCGAGCAGGAGCAGGTTCATGGCGGCGAAAGTATGTGCCCCTGCTTTCAGTCCGATCAGCAGTCTGATGCGGTCGAGGTGCCAGGCATAGTTTCCGTGGAGGCCGCAGAGCATGGCATCCACGCTGCCTTCATTCAATAGGTGGGCAGCATGTCCCGTTGCATCCGGCCCTGGAAGGGTGACTTCGAAATCGGCATTCACCCGAATGCGCAAGCCCAGACGAGCAATTGCCGCCTCGATGATTTCCGGCCGTCCTGCAAGGACTGGCCTTGCGAGGCCTTCGTCGACGATGGTCTGAGCGGCCTGTAAAACGCGGTCATCTTCTCCTTCAGCATAAATCACCCGTTTCTTGCTGGATTTGGCCGCGGCGAACACAGGTTTCATGACCAGAGCCGACTGGTAAATGAAGCGCGACAGGTGTTCTCTGTAGGCGTCGAAATCGCGAATCGGCCTTGTGGCGATGCCGCTTTCCATGGCTGCATTTGCCACGGCAGGCGCGACCCTCATGATCAGTCTCGGGTCGAACGGCTTCGGGATCAGGTAGTCCCTGCCGAAAGCCGGCAGTTCTCCCCCATAGGCCATCGCAGTCGCATCCGAATGTTCGGCATGGGCGAGTTCCGCAATGGCGTAAACCGCCGCCTTTTTCATTGCCTCGTTGATGGAAGTTGCGCCTACGTCCAGGGCTCCCCTGAAAATGAAGGGAAAGCAGAGCGCATTGTTGACCTGGTTGGGGTAGTCGGAGCGACCGGTTGCGATCACGACATCGGGCCTCGCCTTTTTGGCAACTGCGGGATGGATTTCGGGTTCGGGATTGGCGAGTGCCAGAATGAGGGGGTTTTCCGCCATTTTTTCGACCATTTCCGGCTTCAGCACGCCTCCTGCGGAAAGACCGAGAAAAATATCCGCGCCACCGATCACTTCGCCCAGGCTTCTTGCGTCGGTCTTTTTCGCATAACGTGCCTTGTTGGGATCCATCTCTTCGATCCGGCCTTCGTAGACCACGCCCTTGATGTCGGTGACAACGATGTTTTCCATGGCAAGCCCAAGGCTTACCAGCATGTCGAGACAGGCGAGCGCGGCAGCGCCCGCCCCCGAGACGACGAGTTTTACATTGGCAATATCCTTGCCCACCACCTTGAGTCCGTTGATGACGGCGGCCCCGACGATGATTGCAGTGCCGTGCTGATCGTCGTGGAAGACGGGAATTTTCATTTTTTCCCGCAATTTCTTTTCGATTTCGAAGCATTCCGGCGCCTTGATGTCTTCGAGATTGATTCCGCCGAAAGTCGGTTCCAGGCTGGCGATGATTTCGACGAGTTTTTCCGGATTGCGTTCGTCGATTTCGAGGTCGAATACATCGATTCCGGCGAATTTCTTGAACAGGACCCCCTTGCCTTCCATGACGGGTTTTGCCGCGAGCGGCCCGATCGCGCCAAGACCCAGCACTGCCGTGCCGTTGGTGATGACTGCGACGAGGTTTCCTCTTGCCGTCAAATTGAATGCTTCTTCGGGGTTTTCCGCAATGGCTTCGCATACAGCGGCAACTCCCGGCGTGTAGGCAAGGCCGAGGTCGCTCTGGTTGGTGAGGCCCTTGGATGGGACGACGGCTATTTTCCCGGGTTGCGGCAAGCGGTGATATTCGAGCGCATTCTTGCGCAACTGTTCGTCCATGGGTGCTCCGTTGAGTATTTCTGGAAAAATGGGTTATGAATCAATCGGTATCCGAATGAGAAATCTGCTGCGGCCCGAGCAGCCTCACTTCCCTTTGCGGGAAAGGTATTTCGATGCCGTTTTTCTTGAATTCGCGCCAGATTTCGAGGTTGATGTCCGAGATCAGGCCGAATCTGCCTTCTTCCAGATCGCCGATCCAGAAGCCGAGTTCTAGATCGATGCCGCTGTCAGCGAAACTTCTCAGGAAGACCTGAGGTTCCGGCGAAGCCAGTACCCTGGGCTGTTTTTTTGCGGCATTTACCATGATTTTCATGGCAAGCTCGAGATCGCTTCCATAACCGACCTGAACGGGTGCGGCGATCTTGACCTGCCTGTCGGTATAGGTGTGGTTGACCACGGTCGAGGTGATCAGGGTGTCATTCGGAATCAATGCTTCGCTGCCGTCGGCGCTTTTCAGGACGACATATCTTGTGGTGAGCTTGGTGAGCACCCCCATTTTGTCCTCGATACTGACGATGTCGTTGATATGGATGGATCGGTCGAGCAGGATGATGAATCCGCTCACATAATTGCTGGCGATTTTTTGAAGCCCCAGGCCGAGGCCGACGCCGAGCGCTCCCCCGAACATCGAAAGCGCGGTCATGTCGATCCCGGCTGCAGAAAGGGATGCGATGGCGGCGATCACGATGAAAAGTGTCCGGGTGACCTTGGAAAGCATGACCCTGAGGTTCATGTCCATGAGATCGGTTCCCATGATCCTCTTTTCGATGGCGCGGCTTGCCCAGAGCGAAACCAGGAAGCTTGTCGCGACAACGACCAGCGCCTGCATGACGAGGAGGACGGAGATGCGTTCCTTGCCGAAACTGAAGCTGATCTCGTCCAGAGATTCGACGATATCCTGAGATAGGCCGGATATATGCAGCGCGAGAACGATCCAGATCAGCCATGCGATGGCTCTTTCGATGGACTGAATCCACGCTTTCTGGGTGAAAATCGTCTGCAGCATGTAAACCAGGACGCGAATGACGGCGAGCGCAATCAGCATCTGCGTCGCGATGTCGAGCAGGTTTGTCGCGTGATGGAGATGCTTGAGTATCCCCTTGCCGATCAGCATGAAGATGAGGGCAGATAGCGGAAAGACCAGCCGTCTGGCATCTTCCGCCTTGATTTTGGGCGAGGCGAGGCGCGAGGAAATCCAGGCTGCGAAGAGACAGAGGACGATGGCGATCGCCTGCAGCCAGGTTTCCGGGCGCCCCGTGAGAAGCTGGGCTAGGTTTTCCACGGTGCCCTGAGCGTCATTCCAGGTATGGGGAAATTTCCCGGATCAGGAAATCATGGAAATGCTTCATGCCGTCTTCCATGGGGGATTGATAGGGGCCGGATTCGGTGCCTCCGGAATGGTAAAGCGCCTTGCGGCCTTCGGTCATTTTCCTGCAAATGACTGCATCTTCCACTGCCGTTTCCTGGTAGGCCTCCTTTTCCGCCTGGACGAGATCCCGCTCGAAGAGCGCGATATCTTCAGGATAGTAGAATTCCACGATATTCGTGCAATGATCGGGGCCTCTCGGCACAACAGTGCTGATCACGAGGACATGGGGATACCATTCGATCATGATGTTCGGGTAATACACGACCCAGATCGCGCCGCGCGGAAACTCCCTGCCATGATCGTATTTCAGCAGGAGTTCCTGCCAGTTACGGTAGACGGGGCTGCCGGCTCTCACTTTCGCATATCTTGCGCCGACCACCTGCACGCTGTACCAGTCGCCGAATTCCCAGGTCAGTGCGTCGCAGTCGACGAAGCTGTCGAGGCCGGGATGACAGGGTGCGACGTGGTAATCCTCAAGGTAGACCTCGATGAAGGTTTTCCAGTTGCAGTCGTATTCGTCGATCTGGACCCTGTCGAAGACATGGTTCGAAAAATCGATGTCCTTGAAGCAGGAAAAATTGGCCAGATCCCGCTTGACGTCGCGTTTTCCCGAGAACAGCAGGCCGTTCCAGTTCGAAAGCGGCGTCTTGCCGAGGTCGAGACAGGGATTCTCCGGAAAATGGGGCGCTCCGATGAGCCTGCCTTCCAGGTCGTAAGTCCAGCGATGGAGCGGGCAGACGATGTTTCTGGCGTTTCCCCTGCCTTCGAGCATGGTCGCCTGGCGATGGCGGCAGATGTTGCTCAGAAGCTCCACGCCTTTCTCGTTTCTGAGCAGAAGTCTGGCATTGTCCATCCAGTCGAGGGTATGGAAGTCGCCGATGTTCTGCACCATCAGTTCGTGTCCGACATAGCCCGGACCGCCGTCGAAAATCAGACGCTTCTCCAGGTCCGCCACTTCCCGGCTGCAGTACCAGTTCACCGGCAAAGGCGCAAGTCCAGCCGAAACATCGATAGCATCGGACATTATCGCTTCCTTATGAAACTTGTGGTTAAACGTTATATTTTTTATGAAATTCGGAAAAAGAGCAATATTTCTTTCGCGATTGACCGGGATGCTTCGATTAGGCTATTTTTACGGTTTAGGAAAGTTTCATGAGCAAACAGGAAAAATCTCCCGAGAATTTCGAAGCAGCGCTGCTTGAGCTCGAATCCATCGTGGCGAAAATGGAGGCAGGGCAGTTGACGCTGGAAGCGTCCCTTTCCGCATACAAGCGCGGTGCTTTCCTGCTCCAGTATTGCCAGGAAGCGCTCAAGGATGCGGAGCAGCAGGTCGCGATCCTGGAGGGCGGCACCCTTAAGAACTGGTCTGCCGATGACAAATGACGATTTTCAGTCCTGGGTGCAGGTGCACCAGACGCGGATCGAATCCGCGCTTCAGGACTGCCTGCCGCAGGCCACCGTTGCCCCCTTGCGTCTTCATGGTGCGATGCGCTATGCCGTTCTGGGGGGAGGGAAGCGGGTGCGCCCGCTTCTCGCGTATGCTTCCGGGGAGCTGTCCGGTGCTGACATGGGGCGTGTCACCCGTGCCGCCTGTGCGGTCGAACTGATTCATGCCTATTCCCTGGTTCACGACGATCTGCCCTGCATGGACGACGACGTGCTGCGCCGGGGAAAGCCGACCTGCCATGTCGAATACGACGAAGCCACGGCCCTGCTGGTCGGCGACAGCCTGCAGTCGCTGGCATTCGAAATGCTGGCATCCCCGGGACCCTCTGGCGATAGCGGCGTCCAGATGGAAATGATCCGCCTGCTCGCCGAGGCTTCCGGGTCGAGGGGGATGGCGGGCGGGCAGGCCATCGATCTTGAAAGCACCGGGAAGAATCTGGAACTGCCCGAACTCGAAGGCATGCATATCCGAAAAACCGGAGAACTCATCAGGGCCTCTGTCTTGCTCGGGGCGCGCTGCGGCGAAATCGACAAGGCAGGACTCGATCAACTCGACCGTTTCGCAAAATCGATAGGTCTCGCCTTTCAGGTCGTCGACGATGTGCTCGATGCGGAATCTTCCACGGCAACGCTGGGCAAGACTGCGGGAAAGGACAGGAAGGACAATAAGCCGACCTACGTTTCCCTGCTCGGGGCAAAGCAGGCGAAGGAAATGGCCCGGGAACTCTACGGTTCTGCGCTTGCCGCCCTGGCGGGATTCGGGGGGCGTGCCGAGCGGTTGCGGCAGATGGCGGATTTCGTGGTTCAGAGGCAATTCTGATGCATCCTATTCTCGACAGGATCGGTTCTCCGGAAGATTTGCGCGCTCTGGACAGAAAATCCCTGGTGAAGCTCGCGGAAGAATTGCGTCAATACATCATCGAGTCGGTTTGCCAAACGGGCGGGCATCTTTCTTCCAATCTCGGCACCATTGAACTCACCATCGCGCTGCATTACGTATTCAATACCCCTTATGACAGGGTCGTGTGGGATGTCGGGCACCAGACCTATGCGCACAAGATATTGACGGGAAGGCGCGAAGCGATGCGCGGCCTGAGGATGAAAGGCGGCATCTCGGGTTTTCCGAAAAGAAGCGAGAGCGAATACGATGCCTTCGGCACGGCCCATTCCAGCACGTCCATCAGCGCGGCATTGGGGATGGCGGTTGCTGCCAAGCTCGAAGGGATGCAGCGGCGCGCCGTTGCGGTGATCGGGGATGGCGCGATGACGGGAGGCATGGCATTCGAGGCGCTCAACAATGCGGGGGCGATGGATGCCAATCTGCTCGTCGTCCTCAATGACAACGAAATGTCCATTTCGAAGAATGTGGGTGCGCTCGACAACTATCTCGCGAGAATACTTTCCGGCAGCATTTATTCGGCTGCGAGGCGCGCCGGGGAAAAAGTGCTGAGAGTTGTCCCCCCGGTGCTGGAACTCGCGAAAAGGGCCGAGGAGCATGTCAAGGGAATGGTGACCCCGGGAACGCTTTTCGAGGAATTCGGCTTCAACTACATCGGCCCCATAGACGGGCATGACCTTGAAGCGCTGGTGTCCACCCTGTCCAATGTCAAAAAGCTTCAGGGGCCCCAGTTCCTGCATGTCGTCACGAAAAAGGGGAAAGGCTACAGTCTGGCCGAGGAAGATCCCATACTCTATCACGGCGTCGGCAAGTTCGATTCCAGGAGCGGGATACTGGGTGCTGCCCCCAAAAAGCCGAGCTACACGGAAATTTTCGGGCAATGGCTGTGCGACATGGCCGAAAAGGACGAAAGGCTTGTCGGCATCACGCCTGCGATGCGGGAAGGATCGGGAATGGTCGAATTTTCGGAGCGTTTCCCGGACCGTTATTTCGATGTGGGAATAGCGGAGCAGCATGCCCTCACTTTTGCTGCAGGCCTTGCATGTGAAGGAATAAAGCCTGTTGTTGCGATTTATTCGACCTTTTTGCAAAGGGCTTACGACCAGTTGATCCACGACATCGCGATCCAGAACCTGCCGGTGGTTTTCGCCATAGACAGGGCGGGCCTCGTGGGTGCGGACGGGCCGACCCATGCCGGCAGCTTCGATTTGAGCTTCCTGCGCTGCATTCCCAATATGACGGTGATGGCGGCTTCGAACGAGAACGAGTTGAGGCAGATGCTCTATACCGCCTTTACCATGGATTCGCCTGTCGCAGTGCGCTATCCGAGGGGACAGGGACCGGGAAAAAATATCGAGGCTGAAATGCAGGCCATCGAAATCGGACGTGGCGTGGTTTTGCATGGCGGTGAGAAGGTTGCGCTGCTTGCTTTCGGGAGCATGGTTGAACCCTCTCTCAAGGCAGGTGTCGAATTGGGTGTAACCGTAGTCAACATGCGCTTTGTCAAACCGCTTGACGAAAAGCTGGTTCTAGAACTTGCCGGAACCCACGAACTTCTGGTGACGGTGGAGGAAAACGTCGTCATGGGTGGGGCGGGAAGCGCAGTAGCGGAATGCCTGAGCCGCCACGGCAAGACTGTTCCCGTTCTCCATCTGGGGCTCCCGGACAGCTATGTCGAGCAGGGAGAGCCTGCCGGACTGCTTGCGGAATGTTTGCTCGATAGCGAGGGCATTCTCTATGCTGTCAGGGAGCGGCTTGCCTCGGGCGGTTAATCCGAGTGGTTTACTCGGAATTGCCCTGCGGCTATAATCTGGCAAGGCCAGAATGGAAGGAATGACGTGATTTCAGCAGAAAACATCCCCGACGTGCAGAGCACGGAGGATCTGAGGCACCTTGCCATAGACCGGGTCGGTATCAAGTCGATCAGGCATCCCGTGAAGGTGGCGGACAAGAGCGGTGGAGTGCAGCATACCGTTGCGATTTTCAACATGTACGTCCATCTTCCCCATAATTTCAAGGGGACGCACATGTCGCGCTTCGTCGAGATATTGAACGGCAGAGAGCGCGAAATCTCAGTCGAATCCTTCGAGAGCATGCTGCGCCAGATGGTCGAAAAGCTCGAAGCCGAATCGGGCTATATCGAGATGAGCTTTCCCTATTTCGTCAACAAAGCCGCCCCCGTTTCCGGGGTGACGAGCCTGCTGGATTACGATGTCACCTTCATCGGCGAGATAGAAAAGGGCAAGTACCGCTTCAAGATGAAGGTCATGGTTCCTGTCACCAGTCTTTGCCCATGCTCGAAAAAGATATCGGATTACGGTGCGCATAACCAGAGATCCCATGTGACCGTGACTGCCTGCACGAACGATTTCGTGTGGATCGAGGACATCGTAGGAATTGTGGAGGGGCAGGCGTCCTGCGAGCTTTACGGACTTCTGAAGCGGCCGGACGAGAAATATGTCACCGAGCGCGCTTACGACAACCCGAAATTCGTCGAGGACATGGTGCGGGATGTTGCTGCAGTGCTGAACCGGGATCCCAGGATCAACGGATACATCGTCGAATCCGAGAATTTCGAGTCGATTCACAATCATTCAGCCTACGCCCTCATCGAGCGTGACAAAACCAGGGGCTGAGATTTCCCTTCTTTCCCGCCCGATGCTGGCGGTGCTGAGTGCACAATTTCTTTCCGCCTTCGCCGATAATGCCCTGCTGGTTGCGGCCATCGCAGTTCTGAAGCAGCAAAATTCGGCGGGGCTCGCTCCCCTGCTGCAGGAATGCTTCGTCGTGCCTTTCATCCTGCTCGCCCCCTTTGTCGGCTCCCTTGCCGACGCCCTTCCCAAGGGAAGGGTGATGTTCCTGAGCAATGCTCTGAAGCTTGCAGGCTCCGGATTCATGATCATGGGCGTCAACCCGCTGCTTTCCTATGCCATGGCAGGCATCGGGGCAGCGGCCTACTCTCCCGCCAAGTACGGCATCCTTCCTCAGCTTTTCGGTCCTGAAAAATTGGTGAAAGCGAACAGCCTGCTGGAAGGATCGACCATTATCGCCATCCTGCTGGGCGTGCTCGCAGGCGGCATGATTTCCGACAGGTCGGTCGACGCCGCACTGTGCTTCGTTTTCCTGTGTTACGGGCTGGCTGCCATGGTGAATCTGATGATCCCGAAATTGTCTCCTGAGCGGAAAGAAATTGTTTTAAGGTCGCTGCTTCCGGATTTTTTTGCGGCATTCCTGCGACTTGTCCGAAACGGGGATGCGCGCTTCACCCTGGTCGGAACGAGTCTTTTCTGGGGGACGGGCGCAACCCTGAGAATCGCCCTTTTCGCATGGGTTCCCGCTGCCCTTTCGATTTCCGGCAACAAAACGCCCGGGCTCCTGATGGGAGTGGTGTCGGTGGGAATCGTTCTGGGAGCGATGGCCGCAGCGGCATGGGTCAGGATCGAGCAGGTGAACCGGGTGTTGCTCGCAGGGATTGCGATCGGCCCGCTGGTTATTGTGCTTTCCCATGTGGACAGCGAATCGCAGGCGATGATTCTGCTGGCCCTGGTCGGATTTTGCGGCGGACTGTTCGCAGTGCCGCTGAATGCGCTCTTGCAGGAAAAGGGGCACGAGCTGATAGGTGCAGGCCGTGCGCTTGCCGTGCAGAATTTTTTCGAAAACATCGCCATAGCCGCTATGGTGGGCATCTATGCGGCGACCGAGGGGGCCGGATTTGCGGAAAAGGCATCCGTTGCCATTTTCGGACTGTTCATACTGGCAGGCATGATCCTCGTAACCGTGCTGAGATTCAGACTCTGGAAAACATGAATCTGTGCTATCTTTGTCAAAGGGGAGGAGCGGTCAATGGCGATGTTTGCTCACGAGGACAGGCTCGGCGAAATTCATCAGAATGTTTCGTTAGGCAGGAAAATCGATTCGATATACCGAACCCTGAAGACGTCTTTCCCCTTCGTCTCAAGGATATCCGCCGCCCTGTACGACCCCAAGAGCGATATTCTGAAAACATTCGTTTGCAGCGGCGATGAAGCGAATCCGCTCGTGAACTATCAGGCGAAGCTTGCCGATGCCCCATCCCTCGTTGAAATCCTGCAGAAGGGCCGCCCGCGCGTCGTCAACGACCTCGTCCTTTTTTCGGGGGGGGGTCATGAGCATACCCGGCGCATCGAGGAAGAAGGGCATGTGTCGAGCTATACCATGCCGATGTACGTACGCGGCGTGTTTTTCGGCTTCATTTTCTTCAATTCGCGGGAACGAGCGCCCTTTACCGAAGAAGTGCTGAGCCGGATCGACCCCTTCGGACATCTGATCGCACTGACCATTATTTCCGATCTTTCGATCCTCCAGACATTGCTCGCCACCGTCAAGACCGCCAGAGACATGGCGCATTTGCGGGACGAGGAAACCGGTGCGCATCAGGACAGGATGTCGCGCTATGCCAGGTTGATTGCCAGGGAATTGGCTCGGGAATACGGTTTTACCGACGAATACATCGAGAATATCTTCATTTTTGCCCCCTTGCACGATATCGGGAAAATGGGTGTTCCGGACCAGATATTGCTCAAGGCGGGGCGCCTCAGTGAAGAGGAATATTTCCAGATGAAATCCCACACCACCAAGGGCAGGCAGATCATAGATCAGATGGTCGAGAATTTCGAACTGAATCATGTCAATTATGTCGGGGTCATGCGCAATATCGCCGAATTCCACCACGAGGCGATGGACGGCAGCGGTTATCCGATGGGCAGGAAGGGGGAGGAGATTCCCATCGAGGCGAGAATCGTGGCGGTTGCGGATATTTTCGATGCCCTGACCAGCAAGCGGCCCTACAAGGATCCCTGGAGCAATGATGAAGCCTTTGCCATGCTGCGTCAGTTGAGCGGGGTCAGGCTCGACCCTGCATGCGTATCGGTTTTCGTCGATTGCAGGGCGGAAATAGAGGAAATACAGCGCCAGTTCGCCGAGAACAGTTTCGGCTGACGCCTTCAGTGCGCGAGTTTTTGATCAGAACCGACCTCGCCGGCGCGCTTCAAGGCGAATTCGGTCAGAACGGGCCCGACGGTTTCGAGTATGGCGACCGAACCCAGGACGATGGCGGAGAGCTCTCTGGCAAACTCGGGGTACAGGTGAGCGGTCTCTTCGGTGAGGCCGATCGCAAGCCCGGCCATGGGCACGAGAGTCAAGCCGAGAAGCGCGGACTGTCTGGCCGATAGCGACGAAAAGGGGGTCAGAACGAGGAGTCCGGCAGTCTTTCCGATGAACCGGACGCCGACGAAAGCGAGCGCAGCCCAGCCCACCGAGGCGAGTTCCTTCAGATGAAGATTGGCGCCTGCGATGACAAAGAGCAGCACGAAAAATACTTCCCCGCCGTGGCCGAATTCGATTTCCATGAGGTCATTCCGGGTGTCGAAGTTGCGTGCCATGATGCCGAGCGCGAGCAGGGTGAGGGGATTGGAGCAGTTGGCCAGCTTGGATAGCCCGATTGCGGAAATGATCAGTCCGACGAGCAGGGCGAATTGCAGGTTCTCATTCCACCCCAGGAGGCGCGCGATTCGAATGCAGGCGTGGGCCAGCAGCCAGGCGAGGATGAGCGAGGCCAGGGCCTGGTAGAGGGGCTGCAGCAGGATCGTTGCCCAGTCGGCCTGCTGTTTGTAATGCAGGAAGGGGAGCAGCATCGTGTAGGTGAAAAAGGCAAGCACGTTGTTGATGGCGACATGGCTCAATGCGCGCCGGGTCACAGGACCTTCGGCTTTGAATTCTCGCACCACGAGCAGAACCACGGCAGGGGATGAGGAAATCCCGATTGCGGCGGCAAGGGCGGCATGAAGCTTCCCGACATGGAAGAGTCCCAGCGCGAAAAAGATCAGGAAGAAGGAGAGCGAAGCCTCGGCAAGGCTGGAAAGAATCAGTATCCTGTCGCTGCGCAATGCCTTGAAATCGAGCTGCATGCCGAGTTGGAACAGGATCAGGCCGAGCGCGATGTCGGTGAAGAGTTTCGCGTCGGCGAGCATGTTCGCATTGAGCAGGCCGAGCATGCTGGGTCCGAGAATGAGTCCTGTTGCGACGAACCCCGTGATCCTCGGCAGGAAACTGGTGCGCTGGGCGAGCTCTCCACCTACGATGCCGACAAGCAAAATGGCGCCGAAAAGCAGAAAGTCGTTCCCCGTCAGGGGCCATTGGGGCAGGAAGCTGAATTGCAATTGGATGGTCTTTGGAAGGCGATGCTGTTCATTTTAGATTGGATGCGCCCGGTTTGGAAATAACTTGAAATCCCGGCATTAGTCCCCAATTGAGTCCGCAGATATAACAGAACGGAGTCTTCATAACATGCAACAAGAATCGGTCAAGGAAACTTTGGGCTTTCAGACTGAGGTCAGGCAGCTGCTGAACCTCATGATCCATTCCCTGTACAGCAACAAGGAAATTTTCCTGAGGGAACTGATATCGAACGCGTCGGATGCGACGGACAAGCTGAGGTTCGAGGCGCTCACCGACAGCGCGCTTTTCGAAAACGATTCCGACCTCAGGATACATCTTGCCTTCGACCGGCAAGCGAAAACCATCACGATTTCCGACAACGGGATCGGCATGTCGAGGCAGGAAGTAATCGACAATATCGGCACGATCGCCAAATCCGGCACCCGGGAATTTTTTGGCAAGCTTACCGGAGACCAGGCGAAGGATGCCAATCTCATCGGCCAGTTCGGGGTGGGATTCTATTCCGCTTTCATCGTCGCCGACCGGGTGTCCCTCATCACCCGCAGGGCCGGATTGACGCCCGAGCACGGGGTGAGATGGGAGTCGACAGGAGAGGGCGAATACACCCTGGAGACGGTCGAGAAGGCTTCCAGGGGAACCGAAATCACGCTCCATCTGCGCGAAGATGAGGAATCGCTGCTGGATGCATGGCGCATCAAGTCCATCGTCAGGAAATATTCCGACCACATCCAGCTTCCCATCGTCCTGAAAGACGAGGAGGGCAAGGAGGAAGCCGTCAACCAGGCTTCGGCGCTTTGGGCGAGGCCGAAATCCGAGATCACCCAGGAACAGTACGACGAATTCTACAAGCATGTCGGCCACGACAGCGAAGCGCCTCTCGCCCATGTGCATGCGAAGGTGGAAGGCAAACAGGAATATACGCAACTGCTCTACATTCCTTCGCGCGCGCCGTTCGACCTTTTCGACCGAGAGCATCGGCACGGCATCAAGCTTTACGTGCGCCGTGTGTTCATCATGGACGATGCCGATCAGCTGATGCCGCAGTATTTGAGATTCGTGAAAGGCGTGATCGATTCGAACGACCTGCCGCTCAACGTTTCTCGCGAAATTTTGCAGGAGTCCAAAACCATCGAGGCGATCAGGTCGGGATGCGTCAAGAAGGTTTTGTCCATGATCGAGGATCTCGAGAAGGATGCCGAGAAGTATGCGAAATTCTGGAAGGAATTCGGCAAGGTGATGAAGGAAGGTGTGGGTGAAGATTTTGCCAACCGCGACAAGATTGCAAAACTGCTGCGGTTCGCTTCCACCCTTCTGGATACTGACGAAGAATCCGTTTCGCTTTCCGACTATGTCTCGAGAATGAAGGAAGGGCAGGAAAAGATCTATTTCGTGACAGCCGACACTTTTGCTGCAGCGAAGAACAGCCCGCATCTCGAAATCTTCAGGAAGAAGGGCATAGAAGTGCTGCTGCTCTCCGACCGGGTGGACGAATGGCTGGTGTCGAACCTGCACGAATTCGAAGGCAAACCCCTGCAATCGGTTGCCAAGGGGGGACTCGACCTCGGGCAACTGGAGGACGAGGAAGAGAAGAAGGAACAGGAAAAGGAGAGCGGCGAGTACAAGGAGCTCGTCGAGAAAATCAAGGCCGTACTGGAAGATAAGGTCAAGGATGTGCGTGTCACCCTGCGCCTCACCGAGTCGCCTGCCTGTCTCGTCGCAGACCAGTACGATATGGGAATGAATCTCGAGCGCCTGCTGAAATCCGCTGGACAGAAGGTGCCGACGACCAAACCCATACTCGAGATCAATCCCCATCATCCCATCGTCCAAAGCCTCAAATACGAGGAGGAACGCTTTTCGGACTGGAGCCATATTTTGTTCGACCAGGCCCTCCTCTCCGAGGGCGGGCAACTCGAGGACCCTGCCGGTTTCGTCAAGCGTCTCAACGGCCTGATGCTGGCCCTGTCCGGAAAATAAGACACGGGGTGTGCGCTTGCACACCCTGTTTCCATTCTGTTGCTATCGGTCTGACCTGGCTTTCGCTTTTTCCAGTTCGGAAAGCTCCTTGGCTTCCCCGGCTTTTGGTCCGGTTGCGACCATCACGATCATCGCGATGAATATGATGATGCCGATGAAAAGATGGTCGGCCACGGTGACGACCGTACCGGCGAATATGAGAACGAGAAGAAAGGCAATTTTTGCAAGTTTTCTGATCATGATGGCATTGTTCAGTCGGGCCGTCTTACCCTGAACCAGCAGCAGTAAAGGGCGGGAAGGAAAAGCAGGGTGAGCAGGGTCGCGACCAGGAGGCCGCCCATGATGACGACCGCCATCGGTCCCCAGAAGCTGTTTTGCGCAAGGGGGATCATTGCGAGTATCGCCGCCGCCGCAGTGAGCAGGATGGGCCTCGAACGCCTGACCGTCGATTCCACAACAGCATCCCAGAGGGCGAGTCCTTCTGATAGATCCTGCGCTATCTGGTCGACCAGGATTACGGAATTTCGCATGATCATCCCGGCAAGCGAGATCATGCCGAGCATCGAGACGAAGCCGAACGGCACGTGGAACAGGAGGAGGGAGGAAGTGACGCCGATGATGCCGAGCGGCGCCGTCAGGAGGACGATGACGGCCAGCTGGAATCGCTTCAACTGGAGCATGAGCAGGGTGATGATGAGGGCGGCCGTGACGGGCAGGACCGCCATGATCGATTCCTGGGCTTTCCCGCTGTCCTCCGCTGCGCCTCCGGTTTCTATTTTGTAGCCTTCCGGAAGCTGGATGGCGGAGAGCCTGCTTTCGATTTGTGCATTCACGTCCTGGGCCTGAATTTCGTCGGGAACGTCCGCCCGCACTGTCGCCACAGGAAGTCCGTTCTTGTGCCAGAGAATACCTTCCTCGACATCGTCGTTGATCGTTGCGATTTTTGCCAATGGTACGAAGCTGCCGTCATCTGCATGGACTTTCATCCGGCCGGGATAATCGATGTCGCCGCGTTCCGCCTTGTCGGCACGCATGACGATGCCGATGCTCCTGTTGCTTTCCCGGTAATGGCTGATCGTGATGCCGCTGGAGAGAATGCGGAGCTGGTTCGAGAGATCATGAATGCCGAATTGTCTCGCCTTGGCCTGATCCACCTCAATGTCGTAGATACTGGTATTTTCCCCGGAATCGAAGCTGACGTTCCTGGCGTGGCCGTTTTCTTTCAATATTTTTGCAATTTCTCCGGCGATCTGCCTCAGCTTGTAGATATTCTCGCCTATAACCCGGTACTGGATGGGATAGCCGACGGGCGGGCCGTTTTCCAGCCTCGAAATCCGGATGCCGTATTCCGGATAGGCCGAAGCGAACGCCGTGCGCAAATGCTGCAATACCTTTTCGCGCATCGCGATGTCGGTCGTCATGACCACGATCTGGGCGTAATTCGGGGAGGGTAGCCCGAGATCGAGGGGAAGGTAGAAGCGCGGCGTATTGCCCCCCACATAGCTTGCGAAATCAGCCACTCCTTTTTCCTGCCTGATGCGGTTTTCAAGATCCTTGACGATTTTTTCCGTTGCCGAGAAGGTCATTCCCTCAGGAAGCCAGATGTCCGCCAGGAGTTCGGGGCGTTCGGACGGTGGGAAGAATTCCTGCTCGACCCTGGAAAAACCGAGTACCGAAAGCAGAAATGCGAGCAATGTCGCGGCGACGACAATCCAGCGCCGATCCAGGCACCAGATGACGACTTTCCTGAAAATGGCATAAAACCCCTTTTCGTAGAAATCGTCCTGCGGGGTATGGACATGACTCTCTTCGAGCAGTTTGTAGCCGAGATAGGGGGTGAAGATTACGGCGACCAGCCATGAAACGAGCAGCGCCAGAGTGACGACGACGCAGAGTGAGAAAGTGTATTCGCCGGCTGAGGATTTTGCGAGGCCCACGGGGAGGAAGGCTGCTGCCGTGATGAGGGTTCCGGTGAGCATGGGAAATGCCGTGCTCTTATAGGCGAAAGTCGCGGCTCTTGCCTTTCCCCAGCCTTCCTCTATTTTCACTTTCATCATTTCCACTGCGATCATCGCGTCGTCGACCAGAAGCCCGAGAGCGATGATGAGTGCGCCGAGAGAGACGCGCTGCAGGTCGATGCCGAATAGCTTCATGAGCAGGAATGTGCCTGCCAGCACGATGGGGACGGAAAATGCAACCACCATGCCGGCCCTCGTTTTCAGGCTGAGGAATCCCACTGCGAGCACGATGAAGAGGGCTTCGAGCAGAGATTTCATGAACTGGCTGATCGATTTTTCGACCACTTCAGGCTGGTTCGCGACGCGGTGTACTTCGATTCCGGGGGGAAGGCGGGATTGAATCCTGGTCATCACCCGATCGACAGCACGGCCCGCTTCGATGGCATTGGCGTTTTGCGTCATCGAAATGGCGAGTCCTACCGCGTCCTGTCCGTCGAAGCGCATCTTGAAGGTCTGCGGGTCGACATAGCCCCTGTAGACATGGCTGATATCCCCAAGCCTGTAGGTTTTGCCTTCCGTGTGGATTTCGAGATCCTGTATCGATTGCAGCGAATCGAAGTCTCCGCTTACGCGCATGCGCACCGTGTTGAAATCCGTGATGATCTTGCCGGATGGAAGCATGGCGTTGCGATTTTTCAGAAGCGATGCAAGCGCCAGGGGGTCGATGCCGAGTTCGGCAAGCTTCTGATTCGAAAACTCGATATAGATCTTCTCGTCCTGGACCCCGATCAGGCTGATTTTGCCGACATGCTCGGTCCCGAGAAGCGCCTGTCTTGCAATGCCGGCCTGTTTTGCAAGTTCGGCATTGTCCGAGTTTTTCGAAGTGAAGGCGTAGATCAGGCCGAAAGTCTCTCCGAACTTGTCGTTGATGACGGGGCCGGTCATGTTTTCAGGCAGGGAAGGGCGAAGATCGGCAAGCTCGTTGCGTACCTCGTTCCAGGTGGGCTGCAGTTCGGAAGGCGGTATCGAATCCTTGAGCGTGACGTAAATCACGGCTTCCCCGGGTTTGGAGTAGCTTCCCATATTGCCCAGCCAGGGGGTTTCCTGAAGCTTGTGCTCGATCTTGTCCGTGATCTGGCTCTCCATTTCGTGCGCGGTTGCACCGGGCCAGCGCACTTCGATGGTCATGTCCTTGAAGGTGAAGTCGGGATCTTCCTTGCGGGGGAGTTGGGTGTAGGCATAGAAGCCGGATATTAGAAGGGCGACGAGAAAATACAGCACAAGCGTTTTCTGCCTGAGTGCCCATTCCGATAGGTTGAATTGGCTCATTTTTAACGCGTTCTATGCCATTGAGTTTTCATTATAAGCCACGATCATCGGGACAGGATTTCGCCCAGAGATGCGAGAAGCGCGCTGCACGCTTCATCCGTTCCCACGGTGATGCGCAGGAACTGGTCTATCCTGGACTGCCTGAAATGGCGGACGATGATGCGATTTTCCCTCAATTTCGATGCGATGAGCGCAGCATCCCATTCCGGGTGCCTTGCAAAAACGAAGTTTGCCATGGAGGGAAGGACAAAAAAGCCGAGCTTCTCGAGCCCGGTGACCAGCTTTGCGCGGCTCGATATCACGGTCCGGCAGGTATGTTCGAAATATTCCCTGTCCTCGAATGCGGCGACAGCGCCGGAAATTGCAAGGCGTCCCAGAGGATAGGAATTGAAGCTGTTTTTGAGACGCTCCAGAGCCTCGACCAGATCGGGATTTCCCACTGCGAAGCCAACCCTGAGTCCCGCGAGGGAACGGGATTTCGAAAGCGTCTGAATCACCAGCAGGCTCGGATAGCGTTGCGTCAGGGAAACGACGGAATCTCCTCCGAAATCGATATAGGCTTCGTCCACGACAACGACCGAATCCGGATTGGCTTCGACAACTCTTTCGATCGCCGCAAGTTCGAGCAGGCAGCCTGTCGGCGCATTCGGATTGGGAAAGATGATGCCGCCATTGGGCCTGAAATAATCTTCGATGTTTATCGAGAAATCCTCGTCCAAAGGCACGGTCTCGAAAGCGATGTCATAGAGTCTGGCGTAGACGGGATAGAAACTGTAGGTCACATCGGGAAATAGAATGGGCTTTTCATGCTTGAGAAGCGCATGAAATACATGCGCGAGGACTTCGTCCGAGCCGTTGCCGACGAAAACCGAGTCCGGATCGATATGGTAAAAATCTGCAATCGCCGCCTTGAGGCGTTCCCCGTTGGGGTCTGGATAGAGCCTGAGGCCCGGCCCTGCCTCGAGTTTCAATGCCTCGATCACCCTGGGGGAGGGCGGGTAGGGGTTCTCGTTGGTGTTCAGCTTGATCAGGTTGTCGATCTTGGGCTGCTCCCCCGGAACGTAGGGAGTCAGGCTGGTTACGACATCGCTCCAGTATTGGCTCATTTTTTCGATTCGCGCAAAAAAATAGCTATTCTAACTTATCTTGCGCCATGCGCTGGCGAGCCAGGATTGCTGCTCGAAAGGCAGGTTGGCAGGGCGGTAATAATGATCGAGTTCGAGAAAGCCCGCATCCATCATGAATTGGCGCCATGATGCGAGATCATGGTATATGCCGTAGCGTCCGTTCCGCCAGCCTTCCTCGTTCGCCCCGCGCGGGTTCGAACTGAAAAGCACGCCATCCTGCCTGAGTGTGGCATGCAATTGATTCAGTACGCGCGGCAGTTCCTGTTTGGGTATGTGGAAGAGGGAAGCGTTGGCGAATATGCCGTCGAAACGGCATGCGGGCAGATCGAGCTTCAGAAAGTCCTGGTTCCAGACTTCGCAGCCGCTATGGTCGAGGGCCATCCGGGCGAAGTTCGCGCAGCCTTCTAGCCCTATGGCGAGGTGGCCCATTTTCGAGAAGGTCCTGAGATCCCGTCCCGGTCCGCAGCCGAAGTCGAGGATTGAAAATGGCGGGTTGCCGGGAATATGCTTCAGCAGTGCATCGATGTTCTGGCTGACATCATGGTCCTTCGTGCCCTCGAAGAAATCCTGTGCGCGGGAAGCATAGTGCTCCAGCGTGGCGGATGAGATATTTTCGAGATCGCGAGGGCCGAGCTTCATTAACCGGACAATAAGTTTGACGGATCATTCTAGCCCGTTTCCTGCCGTCAAGGAATCCTACAGCATGGACATGCCGGCGAAGGCGATGTTGAATCCCATCCAGAATGCCAATGTGATGCTCCAGGTGGTTTTTTTGTCCCGGATCAAGTTGAATCTGTTTTGCGACCAGGTGAAGGCATAGCCGCAGGCGGCTCCAAACAGCAGGCCCCAGATGAAATGCTGGGTTTTCATCCCCCACAGAACCCCTGTTGCCATGGCTTCATGGGGAGTGACCGGGGAGAAAAGGCCGGCACAAGCCCCGAAAGCCAGCCATCTGACCATGTAATAGGATAGATCCTTCTTCAAGTGAGCATTGATCTGCATGACGAGGCTCCTTTTTCGATGACCGAAAAAAGGCCCGGCTTTCACCGGACCTTTGCTGCGCAGCCTTAGCCGTGGACTTGGGCTTCGAGAGCGCCGTGGCGGGTCATCGAAATTGCCAGGATGATGACATAGGCGATGCCGAAGAGGATCATGCACCAGTCAACGAAACCGCTGAAACTGGTAGGATCGAAGGCAAGATGGCCGTCTCCGCCCCAATTGCCGAAAGAACCTCGGCCTACAAGACACATCGTCGCTGCGCCAAACACGCTTCCGTTCCCCATTCCGGTCAGCATTCCGCCGACTATGGTTACCCAAAACGCCTTGCTCGTTAGACTTCTGCTTGCCATCTTACCCTCCTGGTCGAAAATGCTTTGATATTATTTGGCGATGCCCGCTCAAGACCTGTCGGATGCCGCCCCTTTTCTCCTCTTTAGCTAACCTCGAACAATGCGGCGGCGATGGTTCGTGCCGACGCAAGTGCTTTTATAACATAAAAACCATAATAGTAAAAAGGTTTTTTGAGGTCTCGCCGGAGAATCGCTGGTTTGGTTTTTATCCTGAATAAAAACAAATTGATATGTGCTTGTGAGGTTGGGTTGATTTCAGGGGCATGTTCGCCATGCTAGAATCGTATGACCTTGGCTTGGGACAGGAAAATGGCTTCCGCCACAGAACATGCTGACCTGCTGATAGAGCGAATGGGGAATAATCCGCTCCAGATTCTCATCGCAATCCAGAAGGCGTTCAACCATGTTCCGGGTGATGCGATTTGCAGGGTCGCCTCGGCCCTCGATCTTCCCCTTTCCCGGATTCTCGGAGATGTCGAGTTTTACAGTTTCCTGAGTCGCGAACCATTGGGAATTTATTCTGTTTTGATGAGCGACAGCATCACGGACTGGATGCTCGGGAGCCGGGAACTTTTTTTGAGGCTGTGCGGAAACCTCGGAGTGAGCCCGGGCATCACGCGAAGCGACGGGCTGGCGACTGTAGCTAGAACCTCCTGTACGGGAATGTGCGATCAGGGGCCAGCCCTGCTTGTGAATGGCATGGCTGTTGCGAATCTCACCGATGAGCGCATCGATGCCATTTCGCGCCTCATGGAAAAGAAGATCCCGCTTGTCGCGTGGCCTGATGAATATTTTCACGTCGAATCGAACATCAGGCGGCGCGGTTGGCTTTTCCAGGATTGGGAAGGCGCCATTCTGGAAGGGGAAGCACTGCTTCAGGAAATGACGGATGCCGGGCTGAGAGGGCGAGGAGGAGCGGGCTTTCCAACTGCGAAGAAATGGGCATCAAGCCGCGATGCATCAGGGAGCGAACGCTATGTCGTCTGCAATGCCGACGAGGGTGAACCCGGAACGTTCAAGGACAGGGTGCTGCTGCAGCATTGCGCCGGAGGTCTTTTCGAAGGAATGACGCTTTGCGCGCGCATCGTCAAGGCCAAAAAAGGCTTCCTCTACGTCAGGGGGGAATACCGCTACCTCGAAGCGCATCTGGAAAACCTGCTCGCTGCGCGGCGCGATGCCGATTTCGAAATCGAGCTCCACTGGGGGGCGGGAGCCTATATCTGCGGGGAAGAATCCGCCCTTCTGGAATCGATCGAGGGAAAGAGAGGCATACCCAGGGTGCGCCCCCCGTTTCCCGTCACCCGCGGGCTCCACGGCATGCCTACCGTCGTCGACAATGTGGAAACGTTTTGCGCGGCAGCTGCAATCGCCGCAGGCGGAGGGAGGGAATTCCGCTCCCTCGGGACGGCGGGGTCGCATGGAACCAAGCTTCTCTCCGTGTCCGGGGATTGTTCCAGGCCGGGCATCTACGAATATCCTTTCGGCGTTGCGGTCGATCGGATACTGGAAGATTGCGGTGCCGGGAATGCTCTCGCCGTGCAGGTCGGGGGCGCTGCGGGCACCTGCCTCGATGCATCGGAATTCGGCAGGAAGGTCTGTTTCGAGGATCTTCCCACCAGCGGTTCTGTGATGGTTTTCGACAGGACCAGGAATATGCGGGAGGCAGCGCTCAATTTTTCCAGGTTTTTTGCCCGCGAGTCCTGCGGGTTCTGCACGCCGTGCAGGGTCGGAACAGAAATACTGGCGCAAACCATGGAAAGGATTTCGGAGGGGCACGGGACCCGAGAGGATATTTCCGAAATCGGCAATCTGGGTGGCATCCTCAAGGCGAGTCATTGCGGACTCGGGCAGAGCGCAACCAGGGCGGTGCGCGACATGCTGAAGAAATTTCCGGAACATTTCGAGGGGGCCGTCAAATGAAGGCAATCAGTCTGGATGGCACAATGACGCCTTTTGCCGAAGGGCAGACCGTCATGGACTGCGCGCTCGCAGCGAATATTCCCATCCCGCACCTTTGTTATCTCCCCGGGTTTGTGCCCCACGGAAGCTGCAGGCTTTGCACCGTGAAAGTCGACGGAAGATTCGCATCCGCATGCACCCAAGCTGCCACGGAAGGGCAGCATGTCGAAATCGACACGGAAGAGTTGCGGCAGCTGAGGCTTTCCCTGCTCAGGATGCTTTTCGTCGAGGGAAATCATTACTGCCCTTCATGCGAGAAGAGCGGGAACTGCAGGCTGCAGAAGGCGGCCTATGATGAAGGCATGCTCGACCTGCATTACCGGCCCTTGTACCCCAAAAGGGAAATGGATGCTTCCCATCCGGATGTCCTCATCGACAGGGATCGCTGCATTTTCTGCGGACTTTGCGTGAAAGCGAGCAGGGATATAGACAGGAAAAACATATTCGGGATTTCCGGACGGGGGATCGATACCCGTCTCGTCGTCAATTCGAAAAGCGGGCTGCTCGCCGATACGGATATTTCGGCGCAAGACAGGGCCGTCGAGGTCTGTCCGGTAGGGGCGATCCTGGTCAAGGGACGAGGATTCGAAATTCCCATCGGAATGCGTCTTTATGATTAGGCTCGCGACCTGTTCTCTGGCGGGCTGTTTCGGCTGTCACATGTCCTTTCTCGATATGGACGAGAAATTCCTCGATCTCGTCGAAAGGGTCGAGTTCGACAGGAGTCCCTTCACCGACATCAAGACGATCGGCAAATGCGATATAGGGCTGGTGGAAGGGGGACTGTGCAACGAGGAAAACCTGGCGGTTCTGAAAGAATTCAGGGAAAACTGCGTCATTCTCGTTGCAGTCGGCGCATGTGCGATCAATGGCGGAATTCCGGCGATGAGGAATCATTTTTCAATGGACGAATGCCTTGCAGAAGCCTATCTCGACGGAATCGGGATAGAGAACCCGCAGATCCCTTCCGATCCCGAGCTTCCAGTGCTTTTGAAAAAGGTTTGCCCGGTGCACGAAGCCGTCAGAATCGACTATTTTCTTCCCGGATGCCCGCCTCCTGCAGGAGCATTCGAGGTGCTTCTGGAAGCATTGCTGAAAGGGGAAACACCGCAATTGCCGAGGAATCTCATCCATTATGACTAGAATCGTCATCGATCCCCTGAGCCGGGTCGAGGGGCACGGCAAGGTCACGCTGCTGCTCGACGAAGAAAACAGGGTGGTCGAGGCGCGCCTCCATATCGTCGAATTCAGGGGATTCGAGAAATTCATCCAGGGCCGTCCTTACTGGGAAGTGCCGGTTCTCGTGGAGCGGTTGTGCGGTATCTGCCCGGTCAGCCATCATCTTGCCGCAGCCAAGGCGATAGACGGAATCATGGGGGTCGAAAAGCTCACGCCGACCGCCGAAAAATTGAGAAGGCTGCTGCATTTCGGGCAGGTATTGCAGTCGCATGCGCTGCATTTCTTTCATCTCGCCTCCCCGGATCTCCTTTTCGGTTTCGACTCCGAAGTTGCACACAGGAACATCATGGGGCTTTTGAAGGATTATCCCGATCTCGCCCTGAAAGGGGTGCGGCTCAGGAAATACGGGCAGGAAGTGATCCGCGTGATCATGGGCAAGCGCATTCACGGTACCGCCGCAATTGCCGGGGGAATGAACAAGGCATTGTCCTTCGGAGAAAGGGATTTGCTGCTCGGAAATATCGACGAGATCATTTCCTGGGCGGATGCCTCGGTCGATCTTGCCAGGGATATTTTTCTTTCGACTCCCGAATATCGCAATTTCGCGAAAATATCTTCCCCCTTCCTTTCCCTTTCCGGAAAATGCGGCGAACACGAACTCTACGACGGGCATCTGCGCTGCAGGAGCGCCGGGGGGGATTTTGTTTTCGACGGAATCGCGGATTCGGGCTATGCAGGGCTCATCAGGGAGGAAGTGAAACCCTGGAGCTACATGAAGTTTCCCTATCTTGTCATGCTGGGAAAGGAAGCGGGATGGTACAGGGTGGGACCGCTCGCCAGAATCAACAATTGCGATCTGATTTCCAGCCCCATGGCCGAGGCGAGAAGAAGGGAATTCGTTTCCGATAACTGGCCCGAGCATGCGCCCCTTGCCTACCACTGGGCCAGGATGATCGAGCTCCTGCATTGCGCGGAGAAAATCAGGGAGCTTCTTGAGGACGCGGACATCACCGGGGGCGATCTCAGGGTCGAAACGGAAATGGGGCGTGAGGGAGTCGGCGTGATCGAGGCGCCGCGCGGCACGCTCATTCACCACTATCGCGTCGATGACCAGGGGCTGATCGAGATGGCGAATCTTGTCGTTTCGACGACGCACAACAACCGGGCGATGAATGAAGCCGTGCTCAAGGTGGCGAAGCAGGATATCGACGGAAAAAAGGAGGTCACTGAAGGCATGCTCAACCGGATCGAAGTTGCAATCCGTGCTTTCGACCCCTGTCTTTCCTGCGCAACCCATGCCGTGGGCAAGATGCCCCTTCTGGTCGAAGCTGTCGATGCGGAGGGGAATGTGATCTGGAGCATGGGAAAATGAGCGGAACTGCGGTCATTTGCTGCGGCAATCCGAGCCGCGGCGACGATGCGCTGGGTCAGCTGTTTTTCGACAGGCTGGAAAAAGCATCCGGTGAATTCGAGGTTTTTTGCGATTACCAGTTGCAGATCGAGCATGTTTTCGATATGAATGACAGGGAATTCGTGATTTTCGTCGACGCCGCAGTGGACATTGCCGGCCCGTTCGAAATGCGCGAAATTTTTCCCGAACGGGACATGAGCCACAGCACGCATGCCCTGTCTCCCGCGGCGCTCCTTGGTGTCTACGAGAAAGTCATGAAAAGGACTGCCCCCAAAGCCTATCTCTTGAGTGTGAAAGGGGAGTCTTTCGGTCTCGGCGAGCCCTTGAGCGTCGATGCGCAGAAGAATCTCGATGCGGCATGGGGTTTTCTGCAGGATTTTATGGAATTGAAGAGCGACTTGGGGAAAGCGGCCATTCCGGGTTAGAATTGAAGAATTTTGTTGCAGGCAGGAGAATCGAAATGCAGATAGGCATCCCTCTTGAGATCAGGGCGGGGGAGAAGCGGGTCGCGGCGACCCCCGAGACGGTGAAAAAGCTTGTCTCGGCCCATTCCGTTTTCGTGCAGGCGGGGGCCGGTCTCGGAGCGAGCATTCCCGATTCGGAATACGAGGCCGCAGGGGCGAAAATTCTGGGAAGCGCCGCAGAACTTTATGCTGCATCCCAACTCGTCCTGAAGGTCAGGGGGCTGGAAGAATCCGAATTTCCTCTGGTGAAGAAGGATTCCATTCTGGTCGGACTCCTTTCTCCGCACGAGAAGGAGAAAATGGAAGCCTATGCGAAACAGGGTCTCACCGCATTCGCCATGGAATCGATTCCCAGGATCAGCCGTGCGCAGAGCATGGATGTGCTTTCCTCCCAGGCCAACATAGGCGGATACAAGTCGGTGATCCTCGCCGCGAACGCCTACGGGCGCTTCTTTCCCATGCTGATGACTGCAGCCGGGACGGTCAAGGCCGCGCGCGTGCTCGTGCTCGGCGTGGGCGTCGCGGGTCTTCAGGCGATCGCAACGGCGAAAAGGCTGGGGGCCGTGATCGAGGCATTCGATGTGCGCCCTGCGGTCAAGGAACAAGTGTTGAGCCTCGGGGCGAAATTCGTCGAAGTGCCGCTCGCAGAAGGGGAGTCCGCCGAGACTTCCGGGGGCTACGCCAGGGAAATGTCGGAAGAATACAAGCAGAAGCAGGCCGAGCTCATCCATGCCCGCGCGATACAGTCCGACATCGTCATCACGACTGCCCTGATTCCGGGAAGACCCGCCCCCGTCCTTCTGAAAGGGGAAACGGTTGCGGCGATGAAGCATGGCTCCGTCGTGGTTGACATGGCCGTTGAATTCGGCGGCAACTGCCCCCTGTCGGAGAAGGACAGGGTCGTCGAAAAGCATGGCGTGACCCTGATCGGCCATACCAATCTGCCTGCCATGATGGCGGCGGATGCGAGCGCGCTTTATGCGAGAAACATGCTGAATTTCATCAATCTGCTGTTCGAGCCCAAAACCGGGGAATTGAAGATCGACCGCGAGGACGAAATCATCGCCGGCACCCTGATCTCGATGAGTGGCGAACTGGTCAAAAAGTAAGGAGAAAATCATGGGCGGCGCAGTCGATCCCTTTGTCATCAATCTCACAGTTTTCGTGCTGGCGATATTCGTCGGATACCATGTCGTGTGGAATGTCACCCCGGCGTTGCACACCCCGCTGATGGCGGTAACCAATGCAATCAGCGGGATCATCATCGTCGGCGCCATGCTCGCCGCAGGCCCTTCCAAAATCGATTTCGGGACGATAGTCGGCGCAATTGCCGTGACGCTTGCATCAATCAACGTTTTCGGCGGCTTCCTCGTGACGAGGCGCATGCTCGAAATGTTCAAAAAGAAAAAGAGGTAAACATGTCCGCGAATCAAGTCGCCCTCGCTTATCTCGCCGCTGCAGTCCTGTTCATCCTGTCGCTGAAGGGGCTTTCGTCGCCGGTTTCGGCGAGGCGCGGAAATGCCTTCGGCATGATCGGCATGGTCATTGCCGTGCTGACCACGCTCACCCTCACCCACAATTACGCACTGATTCTCGCCTGCATCCTGATCGGCGGATCGATAGGGGGAACAGTTGCGAGAAAGATCGAGATGACGGCGATGCCGGAGCTCGTCGCCGCGATGCACTCTCTGGTAGGGCTCGCTGCGGTTTTCATCGCGGTATCCGCCCTCAACAATCCTGTCGCCTACGGCATTGCAGATCCTGACGGCTCGCTGCGTTCGGAAAGCCTGATCGAACTCTTCATTGGCACTTTCGTCGGCGCGATCACCTTCACGGGATCGGTCATTGCCTTCGGCAAGCTATCCGGGAAGATCAGGAGCGCGCCGGTTTCCTTTGCCGGGCAGCACTGGGTCAATCTCGCATTGGGCCTTGCCATGCTGGGATTCGGCGTCGGATTCTACCTCACCCAGAGCTGGACGCCCTTCATCGCCATGACGGCGATCGCCCTGCTTCTCGGGGTGCTGCTCATCATCCCCATCGGCGGCGCGGACATGCCTGTCGTGGTTTCCATGCTGAATTCCTATTCGGGATGGGCGGCAGCCGGCATCGGCTTCACCCTCAACAACAACATGCTGATAATTGCGGGGTCGCTTGTCGGAAGCTCGGGCGCGATTCTCTCCTACATCATGTGCAAGGCGATGAACCGCTCCTTCATCAACGTGATGCTGGGCGGGTTCGGCGCGGCCCCTCAGGAGGAGCAGGCGGCGGGCGGGGCGCAAAAGAGCGTGAGAAGCGGAAGCCCCGAGGATGCGGCCTACCTCATGGGCAATGCCGAGAGCATCGTCATCGTCCCGGGCTACGGCCTCGCCGTTGCGCGCGCCCAGCATGCCCTGCAGGAAATGACGCACATCCTGACGGAAAAGGGAATCAAGGTACGCTATGCCATCCATCCCGTGGCGGGAAGGATGCCGGGGCACATGAACGTGCTTCTGGCCGAAGCCGAAGTGCCCTACGAGCAGGTGCTGGAAATGGAGGAGATCAACAGCGAGTTTTCCGACACCGATGTCGTGCTCGTGATCGGGGCGAACGACGTGGTGAATCCGGCGGCAAAAAACAATCCGGGCAGCCCGATTTACGGCATGCCGATACTGGAAGCCTACAAGGCGAGGACCATCATCGTGGTCAAGCGCAGCATGGCCGCAGGCTATTCCGGGCTCGACAACGACCTCTTCTACATGGACAAGACCATGATGGTTTTCGGGGATGCGAAGAAGGTCGTCGAGGAGATGGTGAAGTCGCTCTGATTTCAGGCTGCATTGGATCGATGTCCTGAAACAAGCGAAATGAAGTGCGCCCCATGGGCGCGTTGGAGTATGATCTTACTTTTCGCCTTACCGGGGGCTCCATGGAAACAGTCAAACTTTCCAGCAAGGGACAGATCGTCATTCCCAAGGAGATTCGGGATAATCATCATCTTTCGGCCGGAACCGAGTTTTCGATTGTCTTTGTGGGAAATGAAATCCGCCTGAAGCCGTTGCCCGCTTTCCCGCCTACTCGCGTGGAGGAAGGGCTGGGCATCCTCGCCAGGGAAAGCAGGCTCGGCGAACAAGAAACGAACCTCGCCATTGGTGCAATGCTGAAGGAAGCGGATGAGGCCACAAGGAAATGATGGTCCTCGACACCAATATCCTGGCCCGCTATCTTCTCAATGACGACATGGTGCAGGCCCAAGCCGCAGCACGGCTGCTGGCCAGTCATCGGCACTTCACGGTGCCGCCTACCGTTTTGCTGGAACTCGCATGGGTGCTCAAGGTCAACGGCTGCACCCGGGATGAGATTGTCAAGGGGCTGCGTCTGCTGTTGGGCCTTCCGAATTTCAAGCCGAAGGAAATGGAAGCGCTTTGCTATGCACTGCAATGGTTCGAGCAAGGCATGGATTTCGGGGACGCGCTTCACCTTGCATTGAGCGCCGATGATGAGGCTTTCTGTACTTTCGACAAGGCGCTCGTCCGGCAGGCGGAAAGCGTGGGCGCCATGCCAAGAGTGAACATACTGGAAGGCTGAATTTCGTGGGGATTCGCCATGCCGATAATCGAAAACCACAGTGATTGTCAGTCCGTCAATCCTTGGGTCGCACTTCCGATATAGGCGCTTTCTAGATTTCGGCGATGCGCAAAGTTACAAAGGTGCGCTCGAAAAGCTCAGGAAAGATTTCTGGGAGGGGGGATGACGACTGAACAGGGCTTCCTGACGTCAGCAATTGCAGAATGGACCGAGGAAGCAAAAGAGAGGCATAAAAGCTGGTTCGACCTTGCAAGCGAAGTAAACAGGGAGTCGATGGCAGTCTACGATTCTGTCATTCCCGACCCCAGAAATAACAGGCAGTTGTTGGGAAAGCTGCTTTATTTGCGGACCTTGCAATCCTTTCAGGGAGCGATATTGCTGGCTGAAAGGGGAATGATTCCGGAAGCCAGAACCCTTGTTCGCAGTTGCGCAGAATCGGCCATTGCCTTGGGTGGGGCCGCTAGTATTGGTGACTTTCATATGCAGTTGCAATCTGCTCATGATAGGCATCGTAGAACATTGGGGACATGGATTGAGAGTGATCAAGATACGGCCGAACTACTGACCGAGGGCCAGAAGCGTGTTGTCGGCCAGGAAAAGTCCTCTTTGGAGGGGCAAACGCTGCAAGGGATAAACTGGGAGGGGGTCGCAAGAAACTCTAGAATGGATTTAATGTATAACTGCGTTTACAGAGTTCTTTCCGGCGATTCGGCACATGTCACGATGCTGGCTCTGGATAGGCATTTGCAAGAGGGAGGGGCCAAAATTGTTTTTGGCCCCACGGATCGCGATCTGCCAGAAACGCTTTCCATGGCCACCAATGTGCTTCTTCATGCATTGCTCAAGCTCCATGAAATCTTTCCTGAATCTGGAATAGACTCCCGACTGCAACCTCTCACAAATAAATGGGAGGGGCTGGCAGAGCCCAGAAGATGAACTGGGACATCTTCTGCAGCGTCGTCGACAATTACGGCGACATCGGCGTCTCCTGGCGCCTCGCGCGCCAGCTTGCCAACGAGTACGGGCAGCAGGTGCGCCTCTGGGTCGACGATCTTTCGAGCTTCTGCCGGATCTGTCCGCAAGGAGAAATGATCGAAACCCAGCATTGCACGGGAGTGGAGGTGCGGCATTGGGGCAGATCATTACCGGATGTTTTGCCGTTCGAGGTGGTGATCGAATCTTTCGGCTGCAGGCTCCCGGAATGTTATGTCGAAAAAATGGCGCAAATGGCGGAGAAACCCGTCTGGATCAACCTCGAATACCTGAGCGCGGAAGACTGGGTGAAGGAAGCCCACTGCATGCCTTCCCCCCATCCGAAATTTCCCCTGGTGAAATACTTCTTCTTCCCGGGGTTTTCGAAGGATACGGGTGGGCTGCTGCTGGAGAAGGATCTTTTCGAAAGGCGCGATGCGTTCGACAGAAAGACCTTCTGGAGAAAACTCGGTATCGAGCCGGATGAAAGGCTCAAAATTTCGCTTTTCTGCTACCAAAATCCGGCTTTGGAGCCATTGTTCCGGGCTTGGCAGGAAGGCGACGAAAAAATCCTCTGCCTGATTCCGGAAGGGAAGATCGCGTCCGAAACCGGATCGTTTTCGCGGGGGAATCTAGAAGTCAGGGTCATTCCCTTTGTTCCCCAGGAAGAATTCGACCCTCTTCTCTGGGCCTGCGACATCAATTTTGTACGCGGCGAGGATTCCTTCGTCAGGGCGCAGTGGGCGGGAAAACCTTTCGTCTGGCAGATCTATCCGCAGGAGGAAGAGGCGCATCTGAAGAAGCTCGATGCCTTTCTGTCTCTCTATTGCGAGGATCTTGATTCTCCTGTTGCGGGTGCGGTCAGGGCAATGTGGCGGGCGTGGAACGGGAATGGAGATGCGGCAGCCTGGAGGGATTTCCTGAAATTTCGGGCGGAACTGGGCGCTCATGGGAAAAGCTGGGCAGCGCAATTGTCCGGAAACGATCTGGTTTCGAATCTTCTGGATTTCTGCAGGGGAAGGCGCTACAATGAGCGGTTTTTAAATTTTCGAGTCCAGGTAACATGAAAACAGCACAGGAAGTTCGCGCAGGCAACGTGATCATGGTCGGCGACCAGCCTCTGGTCGTCCAGAAGGCGGAATTTTCCAAGTCCGGACGCAATGCCTCGGTGGTCAAGATGAAATTCAAGAATCTGCTCACGGATTCGCCCAGCGAAGCCATTTACAGGGCGGATGACAAGTTCGACGTGGTGGTTCTGGATCGCAAGGAATGCACCTATTCCTATTTTTCCGACCCGATGTACGTCTTCATGGACGAGGAGTACAACCAGCACGAAGTGGAAAAGGACAATCTGGGAGATGCGCTCAATTACCTCGAGGAAGGCATGCCCTGCGAAGTCGTTTTCTACAACGACAAGCCGATTTCAATCGAGTTGCCCAACAGCGTGGTGCGCGAGATCGTCTACACGGAACCTGCAGTCAGAGGCGACACCTCCGGCAAGGTGATGAAGCCTGCGAAAATCAGCACCGGATGGGAGTTGCCCGTCGCCGCATTTTGCGAAATAGGCGACAGGATAGAAATCGACACCCGCACCGGCGAATTCAGGAAGCGCGTCGCAGCCTAATCCTCGATCCACTCCAGGAGTGGCGCCCACTGCTCCAGGTCGCGCCTGGCGAGATTTTCCGGCAAATCGAAAATGCTGCAGCCTTCGAAGGCCGAGTTCACGTAAATCTGGGTGTTGCGCAGGTAGGCGAGCACGGGCAGGTCGAATTCGCCGAGGAAGGCTTCGAGATGGCTGGATGCGCGCGTCCTCGGGTCGACGCGCATCCCGACCATGCTGACCAGGGTATTCTGTTTCCGCACCGCCTTCGCTTCGCTCAAAACCTGCATGAAATCCCGGGTGGCCTCCATGTCGAACAGGGAAGGTTGCACCGGCACCACTACCTTGTCGGCAAGCTTCAATAGCCGCGTCAAACTTTTTCCGTGAAGCCCTGCCGGGGAATCCAGAACCAGCCAGTTCACGCCGCCAAGATTTTCTTCCTGCTTCGAGTTGAAGGGCGCAATTCGAGGCAGTTCCTCGGAGCGAGCTTCCAGCCACTTGAGCGCGGAGCGCTGGCGGTCGAGATCCCAGAGCACCACGCGTTCGTTCCTGTTGGCAAGATAGCCTGCGATATTGGTTGCGAGGGTGGTTTTTCCGCTTCCGCCCTTGGGATTTGCGACAAGCAGGGTGCGCATCATCGGTTCATGACCAGGTTGGATCTCGCCAGAGCGGGGTTCTGGGAAAAATAAGTCTTGATGCCGTCGAAGATCGCTTCGGCCATTTTTTCCTGATAGGCATCGTCGTCCAGCCTTCTTTCCTCGTCCGGGTTGCTGATGAATGCGGTTTCGACCAGGATGGAAGGGATGTCCGGCGCTTTGAGCACCGCGAATCCGGCCTGCTCGACCTGGTGGCTGTGGAGGGGGTTCAGCGTCCTTAGTTCATGCAGCACGTCTTTTCCCAGTCTCAGGCTGTCGTTGATGGATGCGGTTTGGGAAAGATCGAGCAGGGTTTTTGCGAGATAGGGATCTTTCACCGAAAGGTCGACGCCGCCGATCAGGTCCGATTCGTTTTCGCGCTTGGCGAGCCACCTGGCTGCCACCGAAGTCGCCCCCCGTTCGGATAGAGCGAAAACTGAAGATCCGCGCGCATCGCGGCTGGGCGAGGCGTCGGCGTGGATGGAAACGAAAAGATCGGCTTTCGCCTTGCGCGCCTTGATCACCCTGCCCTGAAGCGGGATGAAATAGTCGCCGTCGCGGGTGAGGACGGCATGCATGCCGGGATCGTCGTCAATCAATTTCCGGAGCCTCCTGGCAATGGCGAGCGTGACATTTTTTTCGAGCGAGCCGTGCAATCCATGGGCGCCAGGGTCTTCGCCGCCATGCCCCGCATCGACTGCAATGGTGATGGGGCGGGGCTTCTCGGGAGGGGGGGGCGAGTCCGGTTTTTCCTGGGGTTTTGACAGGAGGCTCATCAATGCGTCCTGTTTGGGATAAATGTCCAGGACCAGCCTGTTGCCGTAATCCGCGATCGGCTTGAGCGAAAAAATCTGCGGGGATACCTTGGTTTTCAGATCGAGTACGATGCGAATCACGCCGGGCTTGAATCTGCCGATGCGGATGGCCTTGATATAGGGATCATTTTGTCCCACTTTGGAAGGGAGCGCCTTCAGGGCATCGTCGAGTTCGACGTCATCGAGGTCGAGGACCAGCCTGTCGGGATGCTCGATGACGAGCAGCGACTGCTGGATCGGCTGCTTCGATTCGAAGGTGAGCCGGGTGTAGTCTTGGGCCGGCCAGATGCGGGCCGAGTCGACGCGGGATGCGGCATTCGCGGAAGATGCGATAAGAAGCGCTGCCGCAATCGCCATCAGACCTCTTCTTTTAAGCGCTTCAAGCACTGCCTGCCTGCCTCCGAGATTGCGTCGATGCTGACATTTCTGCCGCTCCCTTCGATACCCAGCGATATTCTGATGTCGGGCTTCGGAATATATGCCCCACCCTTTTCAGGCCACTCGACGAGGCAGATCGATTCCGGATTGAAATACTCGCGAAATCCTGACTCGATCCATTCGTTTGGGTTGCTGAAACGATACAAATCAAAATGATATAAGTTTAGCCTAGAAATCGTGTAAAGTTCAACCAGCGCATAGGTCGGGCTTTTGACTTTTCCGGTATAACCCAGCGCCTTGAGGATGCTCCTGGCAAGCGATGTTTTCCCTGCACCGAGTTCACCTATGAGATGGAGGGTTAGGCCGGGGTGCAAAATCGTGGCGATTCTGCTGCCGAGCGCAGCCGTATCCTGTTCGTCTTTGAGATGAAGGTGTAGCGCGTCATGCAATTCGATCAGCCTTTCAATTCGGTCGAGGAAAAAATCAGATCCTGGGCACGTGAACTCGGTTTTTCAGCAGTGGGCTTCAGCGGCGTGGACCTTAAAGAGGCCGGCTTGCGCCTCGCTGGCTGGCTGGACAGGGGATTTCACGGCGAAATGCATTATATGGCAAAACATGCCGACTTGCGTTCGAAACCTGAGTCCCTGCATACTGGAACGGTAAGCGTGATTTCGGTGGCGATGAATTATCTCACCGTGAATCCGGATGAAGCATGGGGTGCTCTGGAAGATCCCGAAAAGGCCTATGTTTCCCGCTATGCGCTGGGCCGCGATTACCACAAGGTAATGCGAAAAAGGCTCGGGATGCTCGCCCGGAGAATCGAGGCGCATGCGGGGCAGTTCAATTACCGCGTTTTCACGGACAGCGCGCCTGTCATGGAAGTCGAGATCGCCAATAATGCAGGGCTCGGCTGGCGAGGCAAGCATACCCTGTTGCTCAACAGGCAGGGCGGTTCGTTCTTTTTTCTCGGCGAGATCTACACGAACCTGCCGCTGGTTCGCGATGCGCCGGTTGAAAATCATTGCGGCAACTGCACGAAATGCATCGATGTCTGCCCGACGGGCGCGATCGTGGCGCCCTACCTGCTCGATGCGAGGCGCTGTATTTCCTATCTCACCATCGAGCATCATGGCTCCATTCCGCTCGAATTCCGCAAAGCCATCGGCAACCGGATTTACGGCTGCGACGACTGCCAGCTGGTCTGCCCATGGAACCGGTTCGCGAAACTATCTCCGGAGTCCGATTTCGCAGTCAGAAACGATCTCGACAGGATTGAACTCGTAGCGCTTTTCTCCTGGTCCGAAGAAGAGTTCAATTCGAAACTGGCAGGAACTGCCATCCGTAGAATAGGATACGAGCGCTGGCTCAGGAATGTTGCGGTTGCACTGGGCAATTCCCCATCCTCGGAATCGGTCGTCAACGCATTGAAACTCAGGCTTTTTCATGCATCCGAGTTGGTGCGGGAGCATGTGCTTTGGGCATTGTCGCAACATTTGCGTTGAAATTTCATTTTTGCATTTACTTTTCAAGAAAAACATGTAATTATCCTAGCTAGGTGACAAACAGGATTAGGTTTAATGGATTCTGCCTTGAATTCGGGTAAAGATGGCTGAAGACAAAGACCAGCGAACAGAAGCCCCTTCGGGTCGACGGCTTGAGAAAGCGCGCCAGGAAGAAGGGCAGGTTCCCCAGTCCAGGGAATTGGCGACTTTTGCACTCCTGATTGCGTCAGGAGCCGGGCTGTGGGCGATGGGCTCCCATCTCATGGGGTATCTGTCGAACATGATGACCCAGGGTCTGGTATTCGAAAGGGCGCTGGCTTTCGATGACCCCTTCCTGGTGATCCGCAGGTTCTATGTCCTGGCCTCGAACACCCTCCTCGAATTTCTTCCCTTCATGCTGCTTCTGGTGATCGTCATCCTGTGGTCTCCTTCTCTTGTGGGCGGCTGGGCCTTTTCAATGAAGCGGCTGGCGCTCAACTTTGGGGCCTTGAATCCGCTGGCGGGGCTCGCCAGGATGTTTTCCCTGAAAGGTTTCGTCGAACTGGGTAAGGCGACCCTGAAGGCCATACTGGTCGGCACCATGGCTACCTTCGTGATCTGGCACAACCGGGGCGTTTTTTTCGATCTGGCCAAGGAGCCGCTCAGGATGGGTCTTGCTCATTTGGGGCACATGATGGCGATCAGTTTTCTCGAGATCGTCGGATCCATGCTGCTGATTGTTGCGGTCGATATCCCGTACCAAAAATGGGACTATAAAGACAAGCTCAAGATGACCAAGGACGAAGTGAAGCAGGAGAATAAGGAGGAAAACGGCAGTCCCGAGGTCAAGGGCAAGATCAGGCAGATGCAGCGCGAAATGGCCCGTCGCCGCATGATGGCGGAGATTCCCAAGGCCGATGTGGTTGTGACCAATCCGACCCATTATGCGGTCGCGCTGCGCTATCAGGAAAACATGGGGGCTCCCAAAATTGTTGCGAGCGGCGCTCATCTGCTCGCCGGTCGCATCAGGGAAATCGCGGAAGAGAACTCGATCCCTATTCTGGAAGCCCCTCCTCTTGCACGGGCGCTTTACTTCAATGCCGAGGTTGGGGATGAGATTCCGGAAGCCTTGTATGCTGCAGTTGCCGAAGTGCTCGCCTATGTGTATCAGTTGAAGCGGGGAATGAATGCACAACTGCCCGTGAATCTGCCGGTGCCTAGGGAACTCGATCCGGGGGAGTCTGAATGAGTGGCCTGGTCGATCTGTTTTCATTGAGGAACGCGGCAACTCTGAAGAATCTTGCGGGTCCTCTGCTGATCGTCATGATTCTGTCGATGATGGTCCTGCCCTTGCCGCCTTTCGTTCTCGACATCCTGTTCACCTTCAATATATCGCTTTCCGTGATCGTGCTGATGCTGAGCATCAATACCGTCAAGCCTCTGGAATTCTCTGCCTTTCCTGCAGTCATATTGATCACGACCTTGCTGCGCCTCTCTCTCAATGTGGCTTCGGCCCGGGTCGTGCTGATGCGCGGACATGAAGGCGAAGATGCTGCGGGTAGGGTGATCGGCGCATTCGGCCATTTTCTGGTGGGAGGCAATTACACAGTTGGAATTGTGGTGTTTGTCATTCTGGTTATCATCAATTACATGGTAATCACCCACGGCTCTCACCGGATTGCCCAGGTCGGGGCGAGATTCACCTTGGATGCGATGCCCGGTAAGCAGATGGCGATCGATGCCGATCTCAATTCCGGACTGATAGGCGAAGACGAAGCCAAGAAGCGGCGCACCGAGCTTTCTCAGGAAGCCGATTTCTTCGGAGCGATGGATGGTGCGGGATCTTTCGTTAGGCAGGATGCAATGGCTGGTATTCTGGTCATGTTGATCAACATCGTCGGGGGATTGATAGTGGGTGTGCTGCAGCATGATCTGGATATCGGAACCGCTGCCAAAACCTATACTCTGCTGACCATTGGAGACGGTCTCGTCGCGCAGATACCTTCCTTGATGATTTCCACCGCGGCGGGTCTGATGGTGGCGAGGGTCGGATCAGACGAGAATATCAGTCAGCAGTTCCTGACCCAGCTGTTTACCAATCCTCAGATTATTCTGCTGACAGCGGCCATCATCGGTGGGCTCGGGATCATTCCAGGCATGCCCCATTTCCCTTTCATACTGCTTGCGCTCCTGCTCGGGTCCCTGGCCTATTTCCGCAGCAGGCTGGCCAAGGTTGCAAAGGTGCCACCTCCGGTCGAAGCGCCTGCAGCGGAAGCCCAGGAAGTGAGCTGGGACGATGTCGCGCTGGTCGACGTGCTCGGACTTGAAGTGGGGTACAGGCTGATATCTCTGGTGGACAAGGCACAGGATGGCGATCTTCTTAAGCGGATCAAGGGAATAAGAAAGAAGTTTGCACAGGATATCGGTTTTCTGCCGCCTTCCGTACACATCCGCGACAACCTTGAATTGAAGCCCAATGCCTACAAGATCAGCCTGAAGGGGGTGACAGTCGGAGCGGGGGATGTGTATCCCGGGATGTTTCTTGCAATCAACCCCGGCAGAGTAACGGGGAGCTTGCCGGGTACGGTTACGCAAGATCCCGCTTTCGGACTGCCGGCGGTCTGGGTGGAGGCGGGGCTTCGTGAGCAGGCGCAGATTCAGGGCTATACGGTAGTCGATGCAAGTACGGTGGTGGCAACCCACCTCAATCACCTGATCCAGAAGCATTCATCCGAACTTTTGGGTCGGGAAGAATTGCAGAAGCTGCTCGACCATGCTTCGCGCGAGTTGCCCAAGCTTGTCGAAGATCTCACGCCCAAGCTTGTTTCGCTCTCCGTCGTACAGAAAGTGTTGCAGAATTTGCTCGATGAGAGCATTCCGATTCGGGATATCCGCTCCATACTTGAAGCCATGATCGACCATGCTGCCAAAACTCAGGACCCCGAAGATCTGACCGCTCTGGTTCGGGCAAGACTCTCCCGCTCCATCGTCCAGCAGATTGCCCCGGCTTCGAACGAACTTCAGGTGATCACCATAGATCCCAAGCTGGAGCGCCTCTTGATGCAGGCGATGCAATCCGGAGGCGCGGAGGCGGCTATAGAACCCGGGCTTGCGGATACCTTGCTCAAGGAGGCTAATGTGGCCGCACAGAATCAGGAGAATATGGGGATTCCCCCGGTCTTGCTGGTGCCATCCCAGCTAAGGACGCTGCTTTCCCGCTTCCTGAGGAGAGCCATTCCCCAGTTGAAGGTATTGGCGCACACGGAAGTGCCGGACACGAGATCGATAAAGGTTACAGCAGTATTGGGAGGTAGGGCATGAGAGTTAGAAAATTCAGCGGAAAGACGGCCGGTGAGGCATTGCGCAAGGTCAAGGAAGCACTCGGGCCGGATGCGCTCATTCTTTCCAACCGGCCCGTTTCGGGGGGGGTGGAGATCACTGCGCTTGCGAGTGACGATGCGGCAGTTCTGAGCCAACCTGTTCAGGCCGAAGAGCCCCAGATCGACAGGGCTGAAATGGCCGATATCATCGACGAAATCAGGACGATGCGCAGCATGCTGGAGGAGCAGCTCGCCGGGTTTGCCTGGGGAGACATGGAAAGGCGGGATCCCGTGAAAGTTGCAGCGATGCGAAGGGTGCTGGGTGCAGGCTTCAGCCCCAAACTTTCAAGACAGATGATGGACAAGATGCCCCCACTGAAGACGGAGAGGGAGGCGATCGACTGGATCAGGGCGGCGCTAGTCAGGAATCTCGCCGTGGCCAATCCCGAGGCGGACATTGTCGACAGGGGAGGTGTTTTCGCACTGGTAGGGCCAACGGGGGTCGGCAAGACCACAACCACGGCAAAGCTTGCAGCACGCTGCGTGGTTCGGCATGGCGCAGGAAAGCTCGCTCTGGTGACCACCGACAGCTACCGTATCGGTGCCTACGAACAACTCAGGATTTACGGCAGAATACTCGGTGTTCCGGTCCATGCCGTCAAAGATGCGGCAGAATTGAACCTTATCCTGCATGAGTTGAAAGACAAACATTTGGTGCTGATCGACACCATAGGCATGAGTCAGAAGGACCAGAAAGTTATCGATCAGGTCGCGATGCTTTCCGGTTGCGAAGCCGATGTCGAAAGGGTATTGCTGCTTAACGCCACTTCCAGCGGGGATACGCTGGATGATGTGGTGAGGGCTTACAGGGGAAGCGGACTGGGCGGATGCATCCTGACCAAGGTGGATGAAGCGATCGGCATGGGTTCATCCCTCGATGTGATCATGCGCAACAAGCTTGTCCTGCATTTCATTGCAAACGGGCAGCGTGTTCCTGAAGACCTGCACGCGGCAAATTCGAAATATTTGATCGACCGTGCATTCAGGGCGGTCAGGGAAGATTCTCCGCATGCGCTCAAGGATGCCGAATACCCGTTAATGATGGCGGGTGGTTTCGAGGCGTAAATGGGGCAATTCGTGATCGACCAGGCGGAAGGGTTGCGCAGGCTCCTGGGCCGCGATTTCGTCAGGATCCTGACTCTGACAAGCTCGGGCAAGGGGGTGGGAAAGACGACAACCGTACTCAATCTCGCGACAGCCCTTGCCGGCGCGGGAAAAAATGTCGTGATCCTGGACGAAAATTCCGGCAAGGGCAATCTGACATCCTTGCTCGGCATCAGGAAATCCCATGATCTTCTGGATGTGGCAAGGTGCGGCATGAGTTTCGAGGAAGTCATGATTCCCGGACCGGACGGCATTGCCATATTGCAGGCGGCCCAAGGCATGCAGGCCCTGGCCGGTCTGGACGAATTGAGCCAGGAGAGGCTTGTCGCCTGCATGAGCAATATCGCAAGGCCAGTGGATGTCGTCCTGGTCGATACGGCGGCAGGCAGCACCAGCCACATGCTTTCCCTGAGTCTTGCCGCCCAGGAAATCGTCGTCGTGCTGTCTGCGGAAGGAGATTCGATCACGGATGCCTACGCGCTGATCAAGACGATGAACAGGCATTACGGCAAGCGCCATTTCAGGATACTGGTCAACAAGGTCAGGAGCGATGAAGAGGCGCGCGCGGTATTCGACAACATGTCGAAGGTCGCAAGACGCTTCCTCGCCATTTCGCTCGATTTCATGGGGCATGTCCCGCTCGATGAATCGCTGCTTCAGGCATCCCGTCTGAAAGGTTCCGTGATCGAGGCATTCCCGCTTTCAGCAGCCAGTTCGAGCTTTAGGCAAATAGCCGATTCGGTCGTCCGCTGGCCCTGCCCCCAGAACACCGACATGAGCTTGGGCGAATTTCTGCAGCATCTGTTGCGAAGCGACAGATTAAGCCCCGTCGGTATTTAGGGCATAATATGCTTTTTTGCCCTGATTCCAAATGTATACTCCATCGGGACTGACCGATCTGGATGGCAGAATCGCCCAGTATGCGCCGCTGGTGAAACGAATAGCACACCACATGATGGCAAGGCTGCCTGCCAACGTGCAGGTGGAAGATCTGGTTCAGACCGGCATGCTGGGGCTCCTGGATGCCATTCAGCGCTATGATGCCACCCAGGGGGCTCAGTTCGAGACTTATGCCTCCCAGAGAATCAGGGGCGCGATGCTGGACGGGTTGCGTTCGAGCGACTGGTTTCCTCGCGAGGTGCGCAAAAACTCGAGGCGCGTTGAAGATGCCATCCATGCAACCGAGCAGCGACTGGGGCGAACGGTCTCCGAGCGTGAAGTGGCGGATGAATTGGGCATTCCGCTCGAAGAATACCACAAGCTTCTTCTGGAAGCGCGTGGCAATCAACTGGTCTATTACAACGATTATGACGATGAAGGGGAAGATCATTTTCTCGATCGCCATTGCGGAGATAGCACATCCGAGCCCCTGGCAAGACTCATGGGCGAAAGCTTTCGCAGCGAACTCACCAAGGCGATCGGCAATTTGCCGGAGAGGGAGAAACTGGTGATGGCGCTGTATTACGACGAAGAACTTAACCTCAAGGAAATCGGCGAAGTTCTCGGAGTGGGGGAGTCGCGAGTGTGTCAACTGCACAGCCAGGCCATCGCAAGGCTGCGCAGCAAGCTCAAGGGGATGCGCTAAGCCTATGAGATTCGATTTCAACAGCGCCATCGGCCTGATCCTGGCGCTTGCAGGGATTGTCGGGGGACATATTCTGGAAGGCGGTCATGTCGATTCGCTGCTTCAGGTGACCGCCTTCGTGATCGTGGCTGGGGGGACTGTCGGGGCGGTGATGCTGCAGACGCCGATCAGGGTGTTCTGGGGTGGAATCAGGATGCTGAAGTGGATTTTCATCCCGCCCAATTATGTTTCGGAATCGCTGATTCGTCAGATCACGGTATGGAGCAGCGCGGTACGCAAGGAAGGGCTCCTGATCCTGGATGCCGGCACGGAAGAGATCAAGGATCCTTTCGTCAGGAAAGGGATGCACCTGCTCGTGGACGGTACACCCCCTGAAAAAATGCGGGAAATGCTGGAAGTGGATATCAATGCCTTCGAGGATTTCGGGCGCCAGTCAGCCAAGGTGTGGGAGGCGGCCGGCGGGTATGCTCCGACGATCGGGATTCTGGGAGCGGTTCTGGGCCTCATTCATGTCATGGAAAACCTGTCCAATCCGTCAAAGCTCGGCGGGGGGATTGCGGTTGCTTTCGTTGCGACCATATACGGCGTCGGACTTGCCAATCTGGTATTCCTGCCCATTGCGAACAAGCTCAAGACGCTGATCAATCAGCAGGTTATCTGGCGGGAAATGCTGATAGACGGTCTGGTTGCCATTGCGCAAGGGGAAAATCCCCGCATCATTGAGGAAAAGTTGCTGGGTTACGTTGTCTAGACTTGTCCGATGCGTTGCGGCAAGATGCCGGTGGATACAAGGCGTGCGGCGCAGCGAATGGTTGCGCCCTTCGCAAGACGCGCAACACAGTAGACGCGGCATATTGCCGCAACGCATCGCACCGGACAAGTGTTAACAGGCCCTAGGAGAGCAGCGTGCGCAAAAAGCGGGAGGAGGACCACGACAACCCAGAAAGGTGGATGATTTCGTACTCCGATTTCCTCACGCTGCTTTTTGCCTTTTTCGTGGTAATGTATGCAACTTCCTCCGTCAATGAGGGGAAGTATCGCACTTTCGGCGCTTCCCTCTCTGACGCTTTTCTCAACAAGAATTCTGCCCCCCCCAAATTGAATCAGGTGCTGCCTCCTCGCCCTGTTCCGGAATCGGGGAAGAACCTGCTGGCTCAACAGCGCCGCGAAAAAATGCAGGGCATCGCACAGGATATTCTTTCGGTCATGTCTCCGCTGGTGAATGCCGGCAAGGTCAGGGTCATGCAAAGCAACATCGGTGTGACGGTGGAGATCAATGCGAGCCTGCTGTTCAAGTCCGGCGAGGCCGATCTCGAGCCGAAATCTGTCAAGGCGCTTCAGGCTGTCGCCCTGGTGCTGAAGAACGATAACCATGACATCAAGGTCATGGGTTATACCGACGACACTCCGATCAGTACCCCGTCTTTCCCGTCGAATTGGGAACTGTCTTCGGCACGCGCGAGCAGCGTGGTGAGGCTATTTGCCGCAAACGGCATCGATCCTGCGCGTATGGTGGTGGAAGGCTATGCAGAAAATCACCCGGTCGATTCCAATGATACGGCTGCGGGGAGAGCAAGGAACAGGCGGGTCACCGTCATGATTCTGGCTGCAGCACCCGTGCACGAGACCGACATTCCTGTCAGCAAGCAGTGACTAGGGGCTGTTAACATTTTTCCGATGTGTGCGAACGTGATGAATCAGGGGTTCCCTAGGCGCTTTCTATGTTGTAGCTGCCGGACACGCCGACGCTGGTTTGCCCGTCAGGGCCATAGAGGTACGTTGTCGCCCTGGAAAGGGACTGGAGCATGCCGAGCGATTGTTGGGTGGCACGCAACCTGACATCGATTATTTTTCCGATGACTTCGTTGATCTGCTTGATTTCCTGCCCTATGCCAATCAAGTCCTGCCAGGTTTTGGAGATTTCAGGATGTTCTCTCATCCAATCAGTCATTTTTGCAAGAGGAAGCAACCGTTCGCGCTCCTGAGCAAGGTGCCCGATTTTCTGCAAAAGCTCGGATTTCTTTTGGACGATGACGGAAAGGCGATCGGTATCTCCTGCCACCAGTGCATCGCTTTCTTCCTTCAGCAACGAAAGAAAGTGTTTTGCCGCATCCAGCTCAGCTTCGATGAACGAAGGCAGATCATGCATTTTGCTGGTTCGACTGGATCAGTTCCTTAACCGAGTTGATGAGCTTGCTGCTGATGGCCTCAGGATTGACTTTGAAACGGCCCTCGCTGATCGCCTGCTTGATCTGATTGACCTTGGCCATATTGACAGCGGGTGCGCTGGCCATGCTGCTTTCCGCTGCTTTGAGCTGCGTGGAAAGGGCGCTGATCTGGACACTTTTCGGTGGAGCATTCGAGTCCGGTGCAACTCTTGGCGCTGGCGCCTTGCTGGCATTTGCGCCTGTCGCAACGGGCTTCAGGCTGTTGTCGATCTTCATGATCAATCCTTTGTTGGGTGCACGGGCTGTATATCGGCTACAATTCCGTAAACTTTAGTACTTTTCGTTCAAAATGTCACTTCCACTGTGGAATCGGCTCTTGCCGTACCACTGACGACTTGACCGGAAGGGGTTCTCACTTGGACGATCTGTCCTTCGGATGCGGTTCCGAGAGCGACCCCTGCCGAGGTTACCTGAAACCCTTTGCCTTTCGAGATCAGTTTGACGGATTGGCCGGGTCTGATGATCACCGGGGCTTGCATCATGCTTGCGCTGAGGGGGTAGCCTGACGGAATGCTCACGTTCAACGTCTTGCCTATGGCGGCTCCCGTATCCATGAGTATGCCTGGGGAAGCGCTGGTGATATCCATTTTTCTCAACAGGATATCGTTCGATTCGATCGTCATGCCCTGGGCGAGCGGCTTCGCCGAGATCACAACCGGCGCCATTACCTTGATCTTGACGGGAACATAGATTGTCCACTTGCCTTCGCACTTTACACCGACCGTGCTGTTGCCCCAGAGTTTGTTGCCTTCGGTGAGAAACGGTTCGAGCCTGGGACATGCCGGCAATGAGAGCCTGGGGTCGATGTCCCCAAGCTGGATTGTGACTTCTCCAGGCAGATTGTCCGTCTGGGTTTTGACGTATGTTTTGACTGCCTGCCTGATTGACGCGATGTCCTGAAGCGCGGCGCTGGCGCTTGCCGACATCAGAAGCAGGCAGAAAGAGACGAGAAAACGGTACACGGGCCAGTCCTACGCGAAAGCCTCAGTTTATCTCAATCGGACAAGGAATGCTGCGATTTATGCAGCGGCAATGAAGCACGGGACTTTGTGGCAAAAATTGCCGCTTTCCCCCGGAATCAAGTCCGGATTGCCATGTTTTAGGGCATGGCATGGTTAATGCTTTCAGTCACGGTGAACGCATTTGGAGAGAGTGATGATCAGCAGGCTTGATGAAGAATTTTCGTTTTACCAGAAGGCGCTGAACCTCAGAAGCGCGCGTCAGCAAGTTCTGGCATCGAATATCGTCAATGCGGATACTCCGAATTACAAGGCAAGGGATTTCGATTTTGCTGCAGCCATGAAGAATGCCGTTTCCAAAACCGCATCATCCCTGCAAATGACGGATTCGCGGCATATGCAGAGCGTTGGATCTTCCGGAGCGAAGTTGCAATACAGCATGCCCTATCAATCCAGCCTGGACGGCAATACCGTGGAGATGGACGTGGAACGCAACAAGTATATGGAAAATTCGGTTCATTACGAAGCTGATCTGACCGTGCTGACAAGCAGGATCAAGATCATGCTTTCGGCCATTACGGGGTAAGACATGTCTTTGTTCAATATTCTCGGCATTGCAGGTTCGGGCATGCTCGCGCAGTCGCAGCGCCTCAATGTGGTTGCGAGCAACCTGGCCAATGCGGATAGTGCAACGAGCCCGACAGGCCAGCCTTACAGGGCGAAACAGGTCGTTTTCAGTGCCATACCCATGAATTCAGGTGGGGTCGGAGTGAAAGTGAAGGGGGTGGTGGACGATCCTTCACCGATGAAAATGGTTTATGAGCCGAAAAATCCCATGGCCGATGCGAATGGCTATGTTGCCATGCCGAACGTCAATGCCACCGAAGAGATGGTCAACATGATCTCTGCTTCGCGTTCCTACCAAAACAATGTGGACATGATGACTACGGCCAAAAACCTGATGCTGAAGACCCTGACTCTGGGTCAATAACAAGGAGAACCAACATGTCTGTGAATTCAGTGCAAAATACCACGGCGGCGTCGCAAAGTTCGTCGTCGACATCGGTTGGAGGTCTTGCCACCGGGTCAGTTCAGGCCATGCAGAACCAGTTCCTGACGCTCCTGGTTACGCAAATGCAAAATCAGGATCCGCTCAATCCGATGGATAACTCCCAGATCACTTCGCAGCTGGCGCAGCTCAGCACCGTGAACGGGATCAATAATCTCAATACCACGATGAACTCCCTGTCTTCTGCGCTGCTTTCCAACCAGGTGCTTCAGTCTGCAAGCCTGATCGGCAAGACGGTAATGGCAGACGGGAATAGCATGGCTCTTCAGAATGGTTCGGCGCCCTATGGGGTGACTTTGCCGCAGGCCGTGGACAGCATGACGGTTACGATTTCGGATGCTGCGGGCAATACGGTGCAAACTCTGAATCTTGGCGCGCAGCAGGCGGGAACGCTGTCCTTGCAATGGAATGGCATGACAAGTGCGGGAACTCAGGCGCCGAACGGCAACTACAGTTTCTCGGTCAAGGCATCCCAGGGGGGAACTTCCGTGGCTGCCACTGCGCTCTCCCCGTCGGTGGTTTCCAGCGTATCCCAGAATGCTCAGGGGGTGCAGTTGAACCTTGCCAATGGCAGCACGGTCGGCTTGTCTGCAGTGCAACAGATATCTTGAGGAATTAGGAGCATACCATGGGTTTTCAGCAAGGGTTGAGCGGACTCAATGCCGCGGACAAGGATCTGCAGGTCATCGGCAACAACGTGGCCAACAGCAATACGGTTGGGTTCAAGTCGTCGACGGCGCAATTTGCGGATGTCTATGCCAATTCGCTGGGAGCGGGCGGGGGGAGTTCTCAGATCGGGATCGGTGTCTCGGTTGCTGCAGTTACGGAGCAGTTCGCTCAGGGAAACATTTCGACCACCAACAACCCGCTGGATCTTGCGGTCAACGGATCGGGCTTCTTCAGGATGAGTTCGGGCAATACCATTTCGTACACACGGGACGGGCAATTCCAACTCGACAAGAATGGCTATATCGTGAACAGCCTGGGGCAGAACCTGACAGGTTATAGTGCCGTGAACGGGGTGGTCACTCCGGGGGCGCTGAACAATTTGCAGATATCTTCGGCCAGTTTGCCGCCGAAAGCGACTACGACGACCACGATAGGGGCGAATCTGTCCTCATCCGCTACGGTGCCTACGGCGAGCGGCTCTTTCAATCCGGCCGATCCGACAAGCTACAATTTCTCGACTCCTGAAACCTTGTATGACAGCCTGGGACAGGCGCATTCGGCGACTTTCTATTTCGTCAATGCAGCGCCGAATACCTGGAATGTATACACCACGGTGGACGGATCGTCAGTGAATGCAACCCAGACCAATGCAAGCCAGCTTTCGGCAGCATTGGCTACCGCGGCATCCGCCGCTTCGGCGGCTGGCGCAACGTCTGCCCAGATCACGAGCATTCAGAGTGCGATCAACACGGCAGCGGCTTCTCCTCCCGTCACGAGTGCGGCCCTCGGAGCTGCCGCATCGGGCGCAGCGACGTCCGCCGGATTGACTTCGGCTCAGGCGCTCACTATTGCCGGCGCGGTAGACATGGTTCCGAACAGCGGCTCTACTGCACCGACGCTGCTGCAGTTCAACAGTGGCGGTTCCGTGACAGGGACTGCTTCGGGATCGTTGACGGTCAACCTGACGAATGGCGCTGCGCCCCTGACATTTTCCGAGGACTTCAGCCAGATGACCCAGTACGGGGGGAGTTTCGGTGTCAATTCCCTGACTCAGGATGGCTACACTGCCGGGCAATTGAGCAACTACAGCATCGGCAAGGATGGAACGATTTCAGGGAGCTATTCGAACGGGCAGACTCAGGTTCTGGGGCAGGTGGCGCTTGCCAACTTCACCGACCCGAACGGGCTGACGGATATGGGGAACAACCAGTACGGCGAAACCCTTGCGTCCGGCTCTGCGTTGATCGGGCCGCCGGGAACATCGAGCCTGGGCGTGCTGCAGTCTTCGGCTGTCGAAGGGTCCAACGTCGATTTGACCGCAGAGCTTGTCAACCTGATCAGCGCGCAGCGCAACTATCAGGCGAATGCGCAGTCCATCAAGGCGGAAGACACAGTGCTGCAGACCATTGTCAGCGGCCTTTAATACCAAAGCAATATCAGGGTAAGGTGAATTTTCCATGGATCGACTGATTTACGTCGGCATGACCGCAGCCAAACACACCATGGCGCAGCTTGCTGCGGTATCCCAGAATCTCGCCAACATCAATACAACCGGTTACAAGGCGGATATCAATGTGTTCAGCGCGGTCCCGGTCAACGGGCCGGGCAATCCCACACGGGAATTCGTGGTGAATTCGGTTGCCGGGGCGGATACTTCTTTCGGCACGATTCAGAAGACCGGGAACCCGCTCGATCTGGCGGTGAACGGCGAAGGATGGTTCACGGTAAAGCTGGCCGATGGTTCCGAAGCCTATACCAGGAATGGCAACTTCAAGATCGATCCGAGCGGGGTGCTGCAGAACTACAATGGCCTGAATGTGGTGGGGGATGACGGCAGCACGATCACGATTCCGCCGAACACGCAGGTCACGATTGGCAAGGATGGCACGGTCTCCACACTGCCGTCCGGAGACATGCCTGTTTCGGTGACCATATTGGGGCGTATCAAACTGGTCAATCCGCCCGAGAGCCAGTTGGTCAAGGGCCAGGACAATCTATTCAGGCTCAGGAGTGGCAAACCTGCCCCGGCTGATGCGAATGTGCAGGTGATGTCGGGCTCGCTCGAGGGCAGCAATGTCAGTGCGATCGAGTCGATGATCAGCATGATCAATCTCGGGCGCCAGTTCGAGATGCACATGAAACTGCTGCAGACGGCGGACAATAATGCAAGCAAGGCAGGCAGCCTGCTTAATGTTGCGTAACGGAGGGAAATACCTATGATGCGGGCACTTTGGATTTCGAAAACCGGGATGGATGCCCAGCAGATCGAAATGGATACGATCTCTAACAATCTTGCCAACGTGAGCACGAACGGATTCAAGCGTTCGCAGGCCGTGTTCGAGGATCTGCTGTATCAGACCTTGAGGCAGCCCGGCGCACAGTCTTCCCAGCAAACCATGCTGCCTTCCGGTTTGCAGGTTGGAACCGGCGTTCGTCCTGTTGCTGCAGAGCGGATTTTCACACAGGGCAATTTGCAGCAGACCGGAAATGCGACAGACATCGCGGTCAACGGCGTAGGCTTTTTTCAGGTATTGATGCCGGACGGAACGACGGCCTATACCCGGGATGGTGCTTTCCAGACCAACAATCAGGGGCAGCTTGTGACCGCAAGCGGCTATGTTGTACAGCCGGCAATCACCGTTCCTGTCGGGGCGCAGAATCTCACAATCGGCGCGGACGGTACAGTGACGGTTTTGCTGGGTTCGTCGACCACGCCTGTACAGATCGGTGCCTTGCAACTGGCATCGTTCATCAATCCGGCTGGATTGATGTCGCTGGGAGATAACCTTTATTATCAGACTTCAGCATCGGGAAGCCCCGTGCTCAACACGCCAGGGCTGAACGGCACGGGAACTTTGGATCAGGGATATGTCGAAACATCCAATGTCAACGTGGTCGAGGAACTGGTGAACATGATTCAGACGCAGCGCACTTACGAAATCAATTCCAAGGCGATTTCGACAGCCGACCAGATGCTTGCGAAAGTGTCGCAGATGTAATATCGGGAAGATTAATGTCCAAGTTGAAATATATTTTTTTCATTGTGCTGTTGTCCGGGTGCGCTGCCGTGCCTCCCACGGATATCCACCAGCCGCTGACTGCAAGACCGCCGGTCGAGCCGCCGCCCCCTGCGGATGGCGCGATTTACCATGTCGGGCTGTCGCAGCACCCGTATTTCGAGGACGTCAAGGCCAGAAATGTCGGCGATGCATTGATCATCAACATCGTTGAAAATACTGCGGCATCGACGCAATCTTCCAGCAGCGCCAATCATGCCGGGACTATTGGACTGACTGCTGCCGCACCTGTCGGCTTGGGCGTCGCGCTCAATAACGGTGCCTCGCTTTCCGGAAATTCGACGAACAAGTTTTCTGGAACGGGGGCGAGCAGCGGAACCAATGTGTTTACGGGCACGATTGCGGTGACCGTGATCGAGGTATTGCCGAACGGAAATCTGGAAGTCAGCGGAGAGAAACAGATTTCGATCAACCAGGGCAATGAGTACATCCGCTTTTCCGGCGTAGTCAATCCGGCGATGATCCAGTACGGGAATACCATCCCCTCCACGGAGGTTTCCGATGCCAGGATAGAGTACAAGGCCAGCGGCTATCTCAACGAAGCCCAGGTAATGGGATGGCTGCAGCGTTTCTTTCTGACTGTACTGCCGTTTTAGGAGTATTCATGTTTAACGTTAAGCGCCTGATGATCACGCTGTTTCTGGCCTGTTTCGCAGTTTCTGCGAATGCTGAAAGAATCAGGGATCTGGCCTCGGTCCAGGGGGTGCGTCAGAATCAGCTGATCGGCTACGGACTCGTGGTGGGTCTCGACGGAACGGGGGACATGACGATATTGACCCCATACACGACCCAGAGCATCACCAACATGCTGCAGCAGATGGGGGTCAACATGCCCGCCACTGCTGCCGCCACCATGATGCCGAAGAATGTCGCAGCCGTGATGGTAACGGCTTCGATGCCTGCGTTTTCCAAGCCGGGCCAGACACTGGATGTGACCGTCTCCTCCATGGGAAATGCCACCAGTTTGAGCGGTGGAACCCTGCTCATGACACCGCTCAAGGGCGGCGACGGGCAGGTCTATGCAATGGCGCAGGGCAATCTTCTGGTGGGAGGGGCGGGCGCCTCGGCAGGGGGATCCAAGGTGCAGGTCAATCATTTGAGCGTAGGCCTTATCTCCGCCGGCGCGACCGTGGAAAGGGCGATTCCGACAGCCATCGGTCAGGGCCAGTATGTCGACCTGGAGCTCAGAACCACGGATTTCACCACGGCGAGCCGGGTTGTGGATGCGATCAACCGAAGCTTCATGCCTGGCACAGCTTCTGCGCTGGATGGCCGGGTGATTCAGGTGAAGGCGCCTCTCGATCCTGATGAGCGGGTGTCCTTTCTCGGCCAGGTCGAAGATATCGAAGTCAACCCTGCCGAGGCTGCAGCCAAGGTGATCCTGAATGCAAGAACCGGGTCAATCATCATGAATCAGGCGGTGACCATCGAAAATTGCGCTGTGGCTCATGGCAATCTCTCAGTCGTTATCACCACGACGCCATCGGTCAGCCAGCCCGGCCCGCTGTCGGGCGGAAATACAGTGGTGACTCAGCAGTCGCAAATCAGCATCAAATCGCAAAAGGGATCGCTCATCACACTCAAGGGGGCGTCCCTGGACGATGTCGTCAAGGCATTGAACGCAGTCGGTGCGACGCCGCAGGATCTGCTTGCGATATTGCAGGCCATGAAATCGGCAGGCACCCTGAAGGCCGATCTCGAGATCATCTGATGAACGACGCCATCGATTCTGCAGGCAAGTTCTACCTGGATACCCATGGGTTGGATGCTTTGCGCCTGCAAGCCAAACAGAATCCGAATCAGGCCCTGTCTCAGGTATCCAGGCAGTTCGAAGCGGTATTCATGGAAATGATGCTCAAAAGCATGCGCGATGCGACTCCCCAGGATGGGCCGTTCGACAGCGAGCAGACCAAGATGTACACGTCGATGCTGGATCAGCAGATTGCCCAGACGCTGGCCAAGAAGGGCATAGGACTGGCGGACATCATGACCAAACAGTTGAGCCGCTCTACAGTTGCCCAGCATGTCAATCCCCCGCAGCAGCCAATGCCGCAGCAGATTTCATGGGCAACCGCGCCCCAGGCGGAAGCGCCTTCAACGGATGCGGCATCGACAATGGCGGGATCTGCCCAGGGCAGGGATTTCATATCAAAACTGCTGCCCCATGCACGGGAAGCGGCTCGCAAGACGGGAATTCCGGCCAAGTTCATGCTGGGCCAGGCAGCCCTCGAGACGGGATGGGGGAAGCACGAGATCAAAAGTGCGAATGGACGGCCAAGCCACAATCTTTTCGGGATCAAGGCGGACAAGCACTGGAAGGGGCCTGTCGTGACCGCACCGACCACTGAATACGTGAACGGCATGCCGAGAAAAGTCTATCAGAATTTTCGGGCCTATCATTCCTATGCAGAGTCTTTCCAGGATTATGCGCACATGCTGGCGCATGATCCGCGCTATGCGCCCGTGGTCGCGTCTGGCCAGGATGCAGCGGGATTCGCCCAGGGGTTGCAGTCTGCAGGCTATGCGACCGATCCTCATTATTCAGACAAGCTGATGCGCATATTCAGCGTGAATGCGCTGCAGACGGTGGCATGACCTCAAGTTTTACGGAAAATTGCCGTAATCAGGACTGTTAGGAGCAGGAAATGAGTGACATATTTGGAATAGGCGTCAGTGCGCTCAATGCCGCTCAGGCAGGCATCATGGTGACCGGGAACAACATTTCCAACGCCAATACGCCCGGCTACAGCAGACAGCAAATCATCCAGACAACCAATATTCCTCAGGCTACGGGTTCCGGTTTTTTCGGCCAGGGAACGCAGGTTGAGACCGTAAAAAGAGCATACAGCTCATTTCTGACCAACCAGGTCAATCAAACGCAAACCCAGAGCAGCCAGCTCTCCACCTATTCTACCCAGATCAACCAGATCGACAATCTATTAGGCAGCAACGGTATTGGGCTGGCGCCTGCCATTCAGGGATTTTTCTCGGCAGTGCAGGGTGTGGCCAACAATGCTTCGTCGGTTCCTTCGAGGCAGGCCATGCTGAGCGCATCCCAGACCATGGTGTCGACTTTCCAGAACCTCGATCAGCAGTTGTCCTCGATGAGGACCGGAGTCAACAGCCAGATCGCCAATAGCGTTACGCTGATCAACAGTTACGCCCAGCAGATCGCTCAGCTCAACCAGAATATCCTGGCAGCCCAGGGCGCGGCGAACGGCCAGCCGCCTAACGACCTGCTGGACCAACGGGATCAACTGGTTGCCCAGTTGAGCAAGGAGGTGCAGACGACGGTTGCCAAGCAGAGCGACGGCAGTTACAACATCATTATCGGCACCGGGCAAAGCCTTGTCGTGGGAAACCAGGCCACCACGCTGGTTACCGCTCCCAACCCGGCAGACCCGAGCAATACTGCAATAGGTTATCCTACCAAAAACGGCACGACCTTCCTGCCTGATTCGAGCCTGACCGGCGGCAATCTCGGAGGATTGCTCGCATTTCGCTCACAGTCTCTTGATCCGGCGCAAAATGCGCTCGGCAGGATAGCCATCGGACTTGCCCAGACTTTCAATCTCCAACAGCAGCTGGGACAGGATCTGAACGGCAATCTCGGCACTGCCTATTTCAACGTGCCGGGGCCAAGCGTTTCTCCCAATCCGAGCAACGGCGCCGGCTCTGCAGTTTCGGCATCGCTCACGATCGCTGCGGCGACATCCAGTCTTGCGGTCAGCGCGAATCTGACCTCATCGGCCACGGTGCCGACCGCGAGCGGGTCGTTCAGTGCAAGCAATTCGGCAAGTTACAATTACACGACTTCCAGCACGGTGTACGACAGCCTGGGACAATCGCATACCGCCAACCTCTATTATGTGAATACGGCGCCGGATGTCTGGAACGTCTATACCACCATTGACGGGACACCCGCGAACCCGACCCAGACCAATGCAAGCCAGCTATCCGAAGCCCTGGCTACGGCATCGGCAGCTGCAACGGCAGCGGGAGCTTCGGCTTCCCAGATCACGGCCATACAGAATGCGATCACCACGGCAGCCGCTACTCCCCCTGTTACCAGTTCGACGCTTGGCGCTGTCGCATCAGGCGCTGCTACGACCGCTGGGCTGACTTCGGCCCAAGCGCTCACCATCGCCGGGGCGATAACCATGGTTCCGAATACCGGTTCCCCTGCACCGATGATGCTGCAGTTCAATAGCGGTGGTTCCGTAACAGGGACTGCTTCGGGATCCGTTTCGGTCAATCTGGCCAATGGTGCGGCGCCGCTGTCGATTACCGAAGATTTCAGCAGCATGACGCAGACCTCAAGCGCCTATTCGGTATCATCCCTAACGCAAAACGGCACTCCAGGCTCGCCCAGCCAGCTGACCGGGGATAATTATCTGCTGAAATACGATGGGGCAAACTGGTCCCTGCTCGATACCACCACCAACAAGACGGTCGCGATGACGGGATCAGGAACAACGGCATCCCCCTTCATGGCAGACGGAATGAGTTTTGTCGTGAGGACTCCCACAACCGCAGGGCAGACTGCCAGTTTCATCATCAAGCCGACCATCAACGGGGCATCGGGGATCAATGTGGCCATCACCGATCCTGCCCTGATCGCTGCCGCTTCCCCGGTCAGGACTCAGTCATCGACGAGCAATACCGGAACCGGGACGATCAGTGGCGCAGTAGCCACGCCCCCGCTCAATGCGAATCTTCAGGATAATGTCACGATCACCTTTGACACCCCTGCATCGACATTCACTGTCAAGGATACGACGACCAATACCACGCTGGCGTCGAATGTGGCTTATTCTCCGGGCAATCCGATCAGCTACAACGGCTGGACGGTCAGCATTTCCGGCAGCCCCAATGCCGGAGACAGTTTTACTGTGGCGAAGAATAGCGGGGCGACTGCCGACAACAGCAATGCATTGCTGCTGGCGGGTTTGCAGACTGCCAACACGCTCGAAGGCGGAACGACTTCTTTCGAGGGGGCCTACAGCCAGCTCGTTGCCCAGGTCGGGACCACTGCCAGCCAGATGCAGGTGACCAGCACTGCGCAGACGGCCATGGTGAACCAGCTGACACAGGCACAGCAATCGATTTCAGGCGTGAATCTTGACGAGGAGGCGGCCAATCTGATGCGCTACCAGCAAGCCTATCAGGCGGCCGGAAAGATGCTTCAGATCGCCAATACGCTGTTCCAGTCCATACTTCAGATCTAAGCGGGAGAAATCATGCGGATCAGTACAAGCAGTTTCTACAATTCAGGCGTTTACGGGATGGAGCAGCAGCAGACCGCGCTTTACAATACCCAGCAGCAGCTCTCTTCAGGCTTGAGGGTAACCACCCCCTCGGTAGACCCCGTTGCCGCAGCGCGCGCGCTGGAAGTCGGACAGTCCAATTCGATCAATACGCAATATCAGACCAATCAGAGTGCCGCCTTGAGCAGGATGAACCTCAATGAAACGAATCTGGCGAGCGTCACGACCCTGATCCAGAATGTCCAGGTGCAGGCCGTCAATGCAGGCAATTTTTCCCTGAACACTAACGACAGGCAGGCTATTGCAGCCCAGTTGAACAGTTTGCAGCAGCAGCTCGTTAGCCTTGCCAACAGCACTGACGGGGCAGGAAACTATCTTTTCTCGGGCAGCATGGCGGCAACCAAGCCATTCATCCAGACCCCCAATGGGGTGCAATATGTCGGCGATCAGGGGCAGCAGTCGATGCAGATCACTGGCTCCCGCCAGGTTCCGGTATCCCTTTCCGGCGCGGATATTTTTCAGAACATCAAGACCGGAAACGGCAGCTTTGCGACATCGGCTGCATCGGGCAATACCGGGACCGGAGTGATCGATCCCGGGGCTGTCACCGACCCGACAAAATGGAATGCTGCCGCCAACAGCAAGGACATATCGATCAAGTTTGCAGTCAGCACAGCGAACCCACCGGTCACGACCTACGATCTGGTCGACAACAGCACGGGAAATTCCCTGCTGACAGGATTGGCATCCCAGGTGTCGGGACCTTATCCTGCGACTTACACCAGCGGAAATGCCATCAGCCTGAGCCATTCTGCGGTGACACCGGCTTCTGGCGCCGCTTTGGCTGATGCGAGCACCAATGCAACTGCCGCCGATGCTGCCGCCGCTGCAACGGTGACCGGAACCACCCTGAATGCTGCGGGTTCGGAAGCCTATACGGCGGCTTACAATGCAGCAATAGCCGGCGGGGCAAGTGCTGCGGATGCCGCCACAGCAGCTGCAGCCATCCAGAGCGCAGCCCAGGCAGGAGGCACCACAGCCACTACCCTGGTCGCAGCAGCCACGGCTTCTTCCACGATTTCTGCGGCGACCACGGGCACTGTCACCAGCAGCATTGCAGCCAGTGCTGCCAATGCTGCCGCGACTGCAATTGCCAATGCTGCAGCGGGAGTGTCCGGTACCGCTTTTGCAGGCCCCGCATTCGATTATGGCGCAAACGTCACCATTACCGGGGCGCCTGCGAATGGGGACACCTTCAGCATCAAGCAGAGCACCAACGAAAGCATTTTTACCACCATCAGCAATCTGATCTCTGCGCTCAATTCCCCTTCAACGGGGCCTGCAGCAAATGCCGCGCTGTCGAACCAGCTGAATGCGATAGGACAGAATCTGAATAACGATCTTAACAATGTGCTGACGGTGCGTGCGGCCAACGGCGCAAGGATCAATGAAACGACGACCGACCAGACGACAAGCGCTGCGCTCGGAGTGCAGTACCAGACGACGATATCGAATCTTCAGGATTTGAATTACACCCAGGCGATTTCCAAATTGAACCAGGAAACCACGATACTGCAGGCTGCGCAAAAATCATTTGCGCAGGTGAGCGGCCTTTCCCTGTTTACCTATCTGCCCTGAAACAGGGTCGCAATCTGCAGCATGACCTGGAATCCATCCCTCATCAGATGGTCCAGAATGGGCGGAAAATAGGGTAGGGAGAGCGCCAGAACACCCATTCCTATGGTCATGGTAAGGGGAAATCCTATCGAGAAAGGGCTGATCTGTGGGGCTGCCTTGGTCAGGATGCCCAGGGCCAGATTGGTGATGAGCAGTGTCGCAAGCATGGGCAGTGAAAGCAGCAATCCCGCGAAAAAAATCCGGCTTGCCCAGTTGACTGGAGCGAGCCAGCCGTCCGCATGCAGGGCTTGCCCCCCCACCGGAAAGGCGGTAAAGCTGTCGACCAGTGTTGAAATCATCAGGAGATGCCCATTCACTGCAAGAAAAATCAGCGTTGCGACCAGATTCATGTACTGCGAAATGACCGCGGTATTGGCGCCCCTGACGGGATCGTAGAATGATGCAAACCCCAAGCCCATCTGCAGCCCGGTGATTTCTCCTGCCAATTCTGCTGCGACGAAAACGATCTGCATCGCAAGACCCATGGCCACACCGATCACGATTTGCTGCGCGATGACGAACAGTCCCGGTATCGAGCCGGGTTCGATTTGCGGCATCGGACCGAGCGTGGGGGAAACGAGCAGGGTGATGGCAACGGCGAGCCCGATTTTCACTCTTGTGGGCACGCTTTTATTGCCCAGCACAGGCGACGAAGCAATCAGGGCGAGTATCCTCACCAGAGGCCAGATGAAAGCGGTGAGCCAGGCATAGACTTGAGCCTCGGTGAAGCTGATCATCCTATGATCGAGGGTATGCTGGAAAAGAGGTTGGTCATGTAATCCAGAATCTGCTGGATCATCCAGGGGCCGGCCAGAACCAGAACGAGAAATACGGCCAGCAGCTTGGGGATGAAGGAGAGCGTCATCTCGTTGATCGAAGTTGCTGCCTGAAAAATGCTGACCAAGAGGCCAACGACCAGCGATGTCAGAAGCAGCGGCGCGGAAACCAGAACAGTCATTTCCATGGCCTGCTGGGCGAGGGTGATGACGCTTTCGGGGGTCATGGCGTGAAACTCTGCACCAGGGAGCCGATGACCAGGGACCAGCCGTCGGCAAGTACGAAAAGCATCAGCTTGATGGGCAGGGAGATCATGGCTGGAGATACCATCATCATGCCCATCGACATCAGCACGCTCGCCACCACGACATCGATGATCATGAAAGGAATGAGGATGATGAAGCCTATCTGAAATGCCGTCTTGAGTTCGCTCGTGACATAGGCCGGAATCAGTATCCGCATCGGAACCGCGTCAGGGCCCTGAAGCGGCGGGCTGTGGGAAATGCGTACGAAGAGCGCAAGATCGGACTCGCGAGTCTGTTTCAGCATGAAATCCTTGAGCGGAGCGGAGCCTTTTTCCAGGGCGTCGGTGAAGCTGATCTTGTTTTCGGCAAGAGGCTGGTAGGCATCAACATAGATCTTGTCGAACACCGGAGCCATGATGAAGAATGTCAGAAAAAGCGCAAGACCGACCAGCACCTGGTTGGGAGGAGCGCTCGAAGTTCCCAGGGCCTGCCGCAACAGACCGAGCACGATGATGATCCGGGTAAATCCGGTCATCATCAGCAGGATCGCCGGGAGGAAGGAAAGCGCCGTGAGCATCAGGAGGGTCTGGATGCTCAGCGTGTAGGTTTGTCCTCCGCCTGCAGAAGGCGTAGATGTCAGCATGGGCAGATCCGTTCCCTGCGCCCATGCCGGGGTCGATACGAGCAGAATCAGGGGAATGAAGGCGAACAGGCGATTAAGAACGGACATTGCGCTTATCCAGAACCTGTTTGAGCCAGGGTGAAAATCCCTTGTCAGGGGCAGGAGACTCTGCGGTCTCCACGTCGTCCACTTTGGGCATGGAATGGAGCGCGCTGACATGGCCGGGGGCGACTCCGACGACGAGCCAGGTCTCTCCAACTTCCACCAGAACCACGCGCTCCCGGGGTCCGACTGCAGTGCCGGCTATGATCTTTATTGCCCCGCCAGGGATTTTTTGCTGAACGGAAAACCGTTTCAGGAGCCAGGCCACAAGAATCAGCATGCCCAGCACGATGATCAGCACGACAAACATTTTCAGCATTCCCGCCACCGGCTGGAGCGGGGCGGACTGCGCAGCCAGGGCAGGAGCGGAAAAGACGAAAAGCGGCGACAGGGTGAATCGGAATTTCATTATCGGTTCAGTTTTTTCAGCCGCTCGGAAGGGGTGATGATGTCGGTGAGCCGTATGCCGAATTTTTCGTTGACGACGACAACTTCCCCCTGTGCGATGAGACAGCCGTTGACGAGAACATCCATGGGTTCTCCGGCCAGACCGTCGAGTTCGACCACGGAACCCTGGGCCAGCTGCAGCAGGCTTCTGATGGCGATCTTGGTGCGTCCGAGCTGAACGGTCAATTGAACCGGGATGTCGAGGATCATCTCCAGATCGTTGGCCAGCGTGTTTTGCGCCGAGTTCGTGAGCTGCTCGAAAGAAGCCGGGGTAACCTTGGGCGCTTCGCCCTGTTCGGCCATGGCGGCACCCCAGTCGTCGGCAGCCGAACTCTCGGCTTGTTCTGCCATTGCTGCTGCCCAGTCGTCGGAGGAGTCTTCAGCCATGATGTTCTTTCGCGGGGAAGTCGCTTTCGGAGTTGCTCAGTATCTTGTTGACTTTCAATGCATACTGGCCGTTCAGTACACCGTATTTGCATTCCAGTATGGGTACGCCGTCGATTTGTGCAATGATGGCTTCCGGAATGTCGAGAGAGATGATATCCCCCTCTTTCATGTTGAGAATATGCCCCAGCGTGATCGGTACTTCGCTCAGGTTCGCGACCAGCTCGACTTCGGCTTGCTGGATTTCCTTGGAAAGCAGCTTCACCCAGCGGGTATCGGCTTCCATCTGATCACCCTGCATGCTGCTCGAGAGCGTGTCCCTGATCGGTTCGATCATGGAATAGGGCATGCAGATATGGAATTCTCCGCTGTTGTTGCCGAGGTCAATGGTGAAAGTGGTCGCGACCACCACTTCGTTCGGTGTGGCGATATTGGCGAACTGGGTATTCATTTCTGCGCGCAGGTATTCGATCTGTATCTGGAATACAGGAGCCCAGGACTTTTCGTAGTCCGCGAAGGCGACTTCAAGCAGGCGCTGGATGACGCGCTGTTCCGTTGGAGTGAATTCTCGACCCTCGACCCGGGTATGAAAGCGTCCGTCTCCACCGAACAGGTTGTCCACGACGAGAAAAATCAGGTTGGGGTCGAAAACAAAAAGCGATGTGCCTCGCAGCGGATTGACTTTGATCAGGTTGAGATTTGTCGGAACGGGCATGTTCCGGATGAATTCGCTGTATTTGATGACGCGCACCGGACCCACCGAAATTTCCGCGCTGCGCCTCAGGAAATTGAAAAGCCCGAGCCGGAAAAGTCTTGCAAATCGCTCGTTGATGAGTTCCAGCGTGGGCAGGCGGCCACGGACGATGCGTTCCTGCGTCGCAATATTGTAGTTTCTGACGCCAGTGGAGTCGGCTCCTTCGTCCGGAGTGTCGTCGGACTCCCCCGTGACCCCTTTCAGCAGGGCATCGACTTCGTCTTGTGACAGGAAGTCCTGACTCATGGCGTCACTGGATGATGAAAGAGGTGAACAGCACCTTGCTGACCCCGGCATTCGGGGTTTTCGCGCCGAGGATCCTGTTCACGGCAAGTGCGATCTGGCTGCCAAGGCTTTCCTTCCCTGCCGTGGTCATGAGATTGGCTGACTGCTGATTGGCAAGCAGCAGCAGGATCTGGTCGCGGACTTCAGGCATGCGCTCCTTGATTTTTGCATCGACCTTTTCGTCGCGCACCTTGAGCGTGATGGCAGTCTGCAAGGCCACCCCGGGATCCTTGAGATTGACCGTGAAAGGCTCGAGTGCGGTATAGGTGGGGGGGCCTTCGGGCTGCACCTGGACGGCAGCGCTCGCGCCTTGGGGCGCTTTGCTGTGGATCGCGAAGAACCAGTAGGCGAATCCGCCGCCTCCGAGCAGGATCAGCACCAGCAGAATCAGGATGATCAGCATGAGCTTGCTCTTCTTCGGCGCAGCGACTTCGTCGTCTTCGTCGTCTTCGTCTCGTGGCTTTCCCTTTGCCATTTTGCTTCCTAGTTTACAGATTGAATGCTGCAATTAACCGGTATCATAGCATTCTGTCGCCATTCATCAATAGATTCAGGCGAATTTCGGTCCGCTGCCGGAACTCACGCGAAAGTGTCGACCTTGCCGATTGACCGGCTGATCCTGACAGGGATATGTCCTGTGATGGGCAGGGGTTCACCGGATCGACTCGATCGCTCCTGCTGGCCGAATCCGGATTGCTGGGACGAACCCGAGTCCACGCTGGCGTTGCCCAGCGAAATGCCGCTGTCCATCATCATTTCCTTCAGCCTGGGCAGCGCCGATTCCAGGGCGGTTCGAACTTCCTGATGTTGCGAGACGAACTGGATGGTCGCCTGATCGTTGTGAACGGTCAACTTGATTTCCATCGGGCCGAGATTGGGCGGGTTCAGGTGAAGTTCGGCGACATGGTTCCCTGACGACGTCATCCAGGCGACTTGCTGGCCGAGTTCATTCCCCCAGTTTGGGCTTGCAACCGGGGTCGCTACGGTCAGTTTGGGTACTGCCTTGGAATCTGTTTGCTGGGAAAGGCCTGTTGGCTGCAGTGTGGTCGGGTTTTCCGAAGTTTTTTTGGTCACCGGCAGGGCGGTTTTTTCCATCATGGTTTGAGCGGGAGATGCCTTTACCTGCTTCGGCGGCAAATTATTGCCGGCTTGGGAAAAATCTGCCGGATTGGCGCCGCCCTTGGCCGATTGCGATGCAAGCGCTTCGTGAAGAGGATTGCCGGAGTTCGGCGATTTGGAGGTGCTGTCGGATACTACAGGTTTTCCGGTAGAGCTCGTATCGGGAGAAATTTTTCCGGAAGGGGTGCCAGGCAAGGGGATGTTCGCGGGAAGCGATGCGGCAGCCATCGCCGCAGGATCGGTTTTTGCCTCCTTTTTGGCGTCGGCTTTATGAATGGCTTTGGCCGGCGACGGATCGCTTGCCTTGGCAACCGGAACGGCTACAGCGATGAGCGCCTGCTGCTGCCCCGCATTTTCCTGCGTGGACTGGATCTTGCCATTTTTGCCCGGCGAGTCGGTTTTCGGGTCCGTTTTGGCTGGAGCATTCGCATCCGTTTTGGCCGGAGCATTCGCGTCGTTCATCTTGGCCTGGAGAGTCGACTGGAAATCGGTGCCGCTGCCAGAGGAAGCTGAAGCAGGCTGCGGGGTGGCTTCCTGCGGCGCACTTTGGAGGGGCGGTAATAATGCTTGCATGGCTATCCCGTTTTTTTTGAATGCCTACTGCCAAGCAATCCTCGTGCCAGGATTTATTCTTCTTCCGCCTGGCTGCGCAAAAATGCCTTGTTCGAGAAGTCGTCCTGTTCCTTTTGTTCCCTGCGGTGGGTTTTGCCATCCTCGATAGCCTGGTGCCGCTCCAGAAGCGTCTCGAAGGATTTAAGTTTTTTCTGCCGCTCCTGGTATTCGATTTGCCCTGCCCTGACAATCTGGACGAAATCGACCTGCAACTGCCTTTGCTGGTCTATGGCCAGATCAAGTTTTCCGAGGAAATTCCGGTAGTTGTGCAATTCCCCCATGTTGATCCCGCATCGAACTGATTCTTCGAAGCGCAGCTGGTATTCCTGCCGATATTGCATGAGCAGTTCGAGCTTGGCGTCGATGTCCTGGCGCTGCCGATTCAGTTTGCCCAGCTTGACGACGGCAATGTCAGCCTGTTCCTTTGCCAGGTCGATCAGAATTTGCAGCGGGAAAGTCTTGCTCATGGCAGGTTAATGAAGCAGAACCGAGGCCAGTTGGTTGATGCTGTCCAGGTAAAGCGTTCTTTCGTGCATTTTCTGTTGCAGGAAGGCCTCGAATTTCGGATAAAGGGCGATTGCCTTGTCCAGTTCGGGATCCGAACCCTGAACATAAGCGCCGACGTTGATCAGGTCCCTGTTTCTCTGATATCTGGAATAATAATGTTTGAAGCGCCTGACGAGATCGAGATGTTCCGCTGAAACAAGACTGGTGAAGGCCCGGCTGATGGAGGCTTCGATGTCGATTGCAGGGTAATGTCCCTGGTCGGAAAGGCTTCTCGAAAGCACGATGTGGCCGTCAAGAATGGCTCGCGCGCTGTCCGCTATGGGATCCTGCTGGTCGTCTCCTTCTGTCAGGACGGTATAGAATGCAGTGATCGATCCGCCACCCTTGGGTCCGTTGCCGGCGCGTTCCACGAGTTGGGGAAGTCTTGCAAAAACGGAAGGCGGGTAACCCTTGGTTGCGGGGGGCTCCCCGATCGCGAGGGCAATTTCGCGCTGCGCCATGGCAAAGCGCGTCAGTGAGTCCATGATCAGCAAAACATGCTTGCCCTGATTGCGGAAATGCTCGGCTACCGTGGTGGCGTAGGCAGCGCCCTGCAGGCGCAGGAGGGGAGAGGTGTCGGCCGGGGCTGCGATGACGACCGAACGGGCAAGCCCTTCTTCTCCCAGAATCTGTTCGATGAATTCCTTGACCTCTCGCCCCCGTTCGCCGATCAGGCCGACGACGATGATTTCCGCGCTGGTATAGCGCGCCATCATTCCAAGCAGCACGCTTTTGCCCACGCCGCTTCCGGCAAAAAGCCCCATGCGCTGCCCCCGGCCCACCGTCAGCAATGCATTGATCGTCCTGATTCCGACGTCCAGGGGCGTGCTGATGGGGTCTCGATCCAGCGGATTGAACGGTCTGCTTTGCAGGGTTGCGCCCTGATGGTCCTTGAGGGGGCCGAGAGAGTCCAGCGGGCGGCCCGTTCCATCCAGAACTCTGCCCAGGAGGCAGTTTCCTACAGGCACATGTTTGGTATGGTCCTGAATCCGTCTTCTGGGATAATTTGTCCGATTCAGGCTGGGCTTTTCGGGCGAAGATTCGACTGCAACGACTTTCGCTCCCGGAACCAGTCCGTTAATGTCGCTGGCCGGCATCATGAAGAGTTTGTTTCCTGAAAAGCCGACAATTTCGGCATCCACGGATTTTCCGTCAGGCAGGAGTATGGTGCAATCGCTACCCACCGGGAGCTGCAGCCCCACGGCTTCGATGACGAGCCCGGCGACTCTGGTAAGATGACCGCTGATTTGCAGCGGGTTCGTAACGGAAACGAGATCCGCGCAATCCTGGAGAAAACCCTTCCAGCGTGCGGTATGGGGGGCGGTCATGGCAGCCATTCGCTGTTCTTGGCGATGGCCGAAATCACCTTTTCCCAACGCTTCTCGAGCGAAGCATCCACTTGACTGCTGGATGTTTCAATTTTGCACCCGCCGCGCGCGATGCGCTCGTCCTCGATGATTTTCCATCCGGTATGTTCCAGTTGCTCGCCCATCTGTTCCCTGACGAGTCCCGCATCTTCCGGATTCACCCTCAGATTGGCGTGCTGGTTGAATGGCGGCAGCTTTGCAATGGCTTCCCTGACGATGGAAAGCAGTATTTCGGGTTTTACCTCGATGGTCTGAAGCAGCACCTGCCTTGCTATGGCAAGCGCGAGAGATAGGAGATCTTCGGAGATTTCCCGGTCCAGCAGAGTCAATTCCTGGTTGATGTTGGACAGAACCGACTGGATCAGATTTACTTTTTCAGTGGCCGCCGCCATTCCCTGCTTGTAGCCTTCGGCATGCCCCTCGTCATGACCCTGCTGCCGGCCTGCAGCGTACCCTTCCTGATGGGCGTTTCGATGGATCTGCTCGATCTCTTCTGCGGTGGGTAGGGTGATTCCGGGATCGCTCCGGTTTTCATCGAAAGAGTCGAGTTCCCATCGCTGATAGGCGCTCAGTTGCTCCTTCGGGATGATTGGCCTAGACAAAGCCTTCGTCTCCCTTGCCGCCCAGGATGAGCTGTCCTTCGTCGGCGAGGCGCCTGACGACCTTCAGAATTTCGCGCTGTTCGGCTTCGACTTCGCTGATCCTGACCGGTCCTTTCGATTCGAGATCTTCGCGCATCATGTCGGCTGCACGCTGGGACATGTTCTTGAATATTTTTTCACGCAACTCTTCGGATGCTCCCTTGAGGGCGACGATCAGGGACTCGGATTGCACTTCGCGCAGGAGCAACTGAATTCCCCTGTCGTCTACGTCCATCAGGTTCTCGAACACGAACATGGCATCCAGAATCTGCTGGGCCATTTCAGGGTCGTTATCCCGGATGTTTTCTATGGCGGTAGTTTCCTGCCCGCCCCCCATGTAATTCATGATGTCTGCAACCACCTTGACCCCGCCGAGGGTGGATTTCTTGATGTTTGCGCCGCCGGAGAGAAGCCGGGACATCACATCGTTGAGTTCCTTGAGGGCTGCAGGCTGGATGCCGTCCAGGGTTGCGATCCTGAGCAGGGTGTCGTTTCTCAGGCGGTCGGTGAAGTGGCTCAGGATTTCGGAAGCCTGATCGGCCTCAAGGTGAACGAGTATCGTCGCGATGATCTGCGGATGTTCGTTATGGATCAGTTCTGCAACGGTCGAGGCATCCATCCATTTAAGGCCTTCTATGCCGCTGGTGTCCCCACCCTGGAGGATGCGGTCGATCAGGCTGGCCGCCTTGTCGTCGCCGAGCGCTTTTTTGAGCACATTGCGAATGTATTCGTCGGAGCCCATTCCCAGGGTGGTTTTTTCACCCGCTGCGTCGTAGAACTCCGAAAAAACGCTGTCGATTCTCTCGCGGGAAATATTGGTGAGGTTGGCCATCGCCGCGCCGAGTTTCTGCACTTCCTTTGGCCCCAGGTACTTGAAAACTTCTGCAGCTTCGTTTTCTCCGAGAGAAAGCAGCAGAATCGCGCTCTTATTGAGTCCGTCGTCACTCATTTCCTGACACCCAACCCTTGATGACGTTGGCGACCAGTTGCGGGTTCTGGCGTGCGAGTTCCTTGGCTGCTTCCGCAGTGGCTTCGTCGTACGGATTGATCTGCGGAGCATGATGTTGCTGCTGGGCAGCCTCTTCTGCTTCTGCTGCGCGTGCCGATGCGGCGGCCGCCTCTGCCTTGATATTCTTCATGGTGGGGCGGATGATGCCCATGATCAGATAAAGCACGATGCCTGCGAAAGCCAGGTCCTTGGCGATAGTGGTTGCAAGTGCGACGATTTCAGGCTGTTTCCACCAGGGAAGGGGCGGCACGATGTCCGTTTCCGGCGGGGTGAAAGCCGTGTTGACGATGTTGAGTGTATCTCCTCTCGCTGCATTGAATCCCATCGTCTCCTTGACGAGATCGGTGATCTGCTTGATTTCCATGGGGGAAAGCGGCTTGTAGCCGACTTTCTTCTTCGCGTCGACGGTTTTTTCGTAGTTGACGACGACGGCAACCGACAGGCGCTTGATGCTGCCCACAGGATGCTTGACATGCTCGATGGTCTTATCGACTTCATAGTTCGTGGTCGAATCCTTCTGCATGTTCGATGAATTACCGCTAGTGGTTGCAGGCTTGCCGGCTGCGGCAGCAGCAGAGGCGGCAACCGGGGCGGTCACCGGGGCGGTCACAGGAGCCGTCACCGGTGCGGGCGGCTGGTTCGAAAGCGCTCCCGGAACTCCGTTCGCCTTTTGCTCGCTGTTCGAACTCGTCTCGGAAATCTGCTGGCTGCGTATGGCAGCCGAGGCGGGGTCGTGGTTCGGCTGGTAGGTTTCGGAGGTGTTTTCAACCTGGGAGAAATCGAGGTCGGCCGTCACCTGGGCGCGCACGTTGGAAGCGCCCACAACCGGAGTCAATATGTCTTCGATGCGCTTGATATAACTGCGCTCGGTTTCCTGCAGATATTTCAGCTGCCCCGGGTCCATGCCACTCATGAGCAGCGCATCGACGGGCTGGCTAAGCAGGTTTCCGTTCTGATCGACGATCGTCACGTTCTTTACCGAAAGCTCGGGAACGCTGCTCGATACGAGGTGAGCGATTGCGGTCACCTGAGACTGATCCAGCGTTTTTCCGGGAAAGATGTTGAGCAGTACCGAGGCGCTGGGCTTCTCCTGGTCGCGGACGAAGACGGAGGGCTTGGGGATGGCAAGATGCACCCTTGCGCTTTGCACCGGAGCGAGCGACTGGATCGTCTTGGCCAGCTCTCCTTCCAGCCCCCGCTGGTAATTGACCTGCTCCTGGAACTGGCTCGTGCCGAACTTTTCGTTATCCAGCAGTTCGAACCCCACCAGGCTTCCCCTGGGCAGGCCCTGGGTTGCAAGCTTCAACCGAATTTCATGGACCTTGTCGGAAGGGACAAGCAGGGCGCCTCCTCCTTCCGCGAATTTGTAGGGGACATTCATCTGCTGCAGCGAGGCGATGATCTCTCCACCGTCCTTGTCGGAAAGATTGCTGTAGAGCACCTGATAGTCCGGTGCCGTCTCCCATATCCACCCGCCCACCAGGATCGCGATGATCGCGGCGACGGCGACCATCAGCCCGAACTTCTTCTGCATCGGCAGGCGGTTCAGCAGCTGCAACTGCGACATCAGTGAAGATTGGGTGTCTACTGCCATGTCGTTGTACCCAATGAATTAATTAAAGTGTTCGCCCACTTTAACATTATCCGGCATAAGGGGTATGATGTTGTCCAGATGAACATTTTACATGAAAATATGGATTCCACACCGGGAAACAAGCAGCAACTGGAGGAAGCCTTTTCGATTTTCATGCAGGCTTCCGATCACCTTTCGCGCGCCTATCAGGAATTGCAGCAGAGAGTCGAGCAGCTGACGAGCGAACTTGCAGTGGCAAACGGCGAATTGCGCAGCCAGTTTATCGAGAAGGAGGCCTTGTCGGAGCGGCTTGGCTTGATTCTCACGGCGTTGCCGGGAGGGGTCGTGGTGCTGGATGCGGCAGGCCTCGTGATCGAGACGAATCCTGCTGCGAATGCCATGTTCGAGGAAGACATGCGCGGCAGGAAATGGCAGGATGTGGCTGCTGCCTGTTTGACGCAAACAGCCACTCCGGGCGAATGGCTGTCTCGGGATGGACGGCGCTTCAGTATCGTGAAAAGCAGTCTGGGCGCGTCCGACGGGCAGATATTGATGATTCAGGATATCACCGAAGCGCACAACCTGACGATGCAGATGCAGCGCAACCAGCGCTTGTCGGCAATGGGCGAGATGGCTGCCAGCCTCGCGCACCAGTTGCGCACCCCGCTGGCTACTGCGATGTTGTACACTTCCCATTTGGGCAAGGCCGATCTTTCCCGGGATGAACGTGCGAAGTTTGCCGAAAAATCGCTTGCCAGGCTGCACCACCTGGAGCAACTGATCAAGGACATGCTGCTTTTCGTCAAGGGCGAAACGGTGGGCGAGGAGGATATCCAGGTTTCGAATCTTCTGGCTGAATTGCAGCAGGTGATCGAGCCCCAGTTGACTGCGCGCGGACTTGCCTTCGAACTTCATGACGAGAGCAAGGGGGCGCAGCTCAAGGGAAGCCGCAAGGCGTTGAGCGGTGCGTTGCTCAATCTTCTGGAAAATGCGATGCAGGCCTCCACGGGAGGAGGTAAAATCGCACTCTGCGCCTGGCGCGATGAAGAGGCAGTTTCCATTTCCGTCAGGGATCAGGGAAAAGGAATCGAAAGGGATCTGCAGGAGCGCCTGTTCGAGCCCTTTTTCACGACGCGCCAGGAGGGCACGGGGCTCGGTCTCGCCATAGTCAGAACCGTGGTTCAATCGCTCGGCGGAGGAATCAGGGTCAAATCGGAAGCGGGCGCTGGAAGCGAATTCGTGCTGACTTTGCCGATGAAATCGGGATCGGGGCGGTTTTCTGCGTCGGACCAGTGGAACAAGCGCGCTGGCGACCTATTGAGGATGGAACTGAGTGATGAGTGAATCGGGAAAGCGCCCTGTACTGATCGTGGAAGACGACCAGGATTTGCGGGAAGCCATCGAGGCGACGCTCGAAATTGCCGGATACCCGGTATTTTCTGCCGGGGACGGCCTCGAGGCGCTGGCCCTTCTGAAAAGGGAGAAGGTTGGCCTCGTCTTGAGCGATGTCAACATGAAGCCCATGGACGGCTTCGCCCTTCTGGCTCAGATCGGTACGGCTTTCCCCGGAATTCCCGTGGTGCTCATGACGGCTTTCGGCGATGTCGAGAAGGCGGTCAGCGCCATGCGCTCCGGCGCATGCGACTACCTGCTGAAGCCCTTCGAGCCGTCGAGTCTGATCGAGTATGTGGAAAAATATCAGCTTTCCTTCCCCTATGACGACAGCGCCGGAGTGATTGCTCAGGATCCGAAGATCGAGGCGCTGCTGCAGCTCGCGAAAAGGGTGGCGAAATCATCGGCGACCGTCATGCTGACGGGGGAGAGCGGAACCGGAAAGGAAGTTTTTGCGCGCTTCATCCATCGCAATTCGGCCCGTGCCGACAAGCCCTTCGTGGCGATCAATTGCGCCGCGATCCCGGAAAACCTCCTGGAAGCGACATTATTCGGCTATGAGAAGGGCGCCTTTACCGGGGCGCTGCAGGCTCAGGCCGGAAAGTTCGAGCAGGCCGAGGGAGGAACGTTGCTTCTGGATGAGGTTTCGGAAATGCCGCTGGGACTCCAGGCGAAGCTGCTGCGCGTGTTGCAGGAGCGCGAAGTGGAACGTGTGGGAGGCAGGAAAACGATTCCTCTCGACATCCGGGTTCTGGCAACGAGCAATCGGGACATGATGGAAGCCGTCACCAGGGGCACGTTCAGGGAGGATCTCTATTACAGGCTGAACGTCATTCCGCTGTGCATACCGCCGTTGCGGGAGCACCCTGCTGATATTGTCCCCCTTGCAAGGTATTTCGCGAGCCGCATGGATGAGGCCGGGAGGGGGCGCAAACTTTCCGATCGGGCACAGGCGCGCCTCGCCAGCCACTCCTGGCCGGGAAACATCAGGGAACTCGAGAATGTCATCCAGCGGGCAGTGATTCTCGCGTCGAACGAGGAAATAGAAGCCGAAGATCTGCTGCTCGGGGAAGCCAGGGGAGGGGAAAAGGCGGAAGAGAAGGTTGAAGACATGAAATCGCTGGAAAAAAAGCATATCATGGAAACGCTGGCTTCGGTCAATGGATCGAGAAAGCTTGCCGTGCAGAAGCTGGGGATCAGCGAAAGAACCTTGCGGTACAAATTGCAGCAATATCGACTGGCCAGCGAGGACTGAATTGGCACGTATATTGCTTGTGTATTTGAAATTTTCAGGAGATTGAAATGGATCTGTCCGGAATCGATGCGATGCTCAGCCAGTTGCAGGCGGCTTCCAGTGCCGCCAGCGGCAAGGCGCCGGAACCTGCGGCTTCCGGTACCGATTTTGCCTCGGTGCTGAAAAATTCCATCGGACAGGTGAACGCTGCGCAGCAGGATTCCGAAAAAATGGCCAAGGCGATGGAAACCGGTTCCGCCGGCAATACCAATCTGTCCGATGTGATGCTTTCCGTGCAGAAGGCGAACCTTTCCTTTCAGGAAATGGTTCAGGTCAGAAACCGGCTGGTTACCGCCTACAACGACATCATGAACATGTCGGTCTAGGGCTTGTCCTGTTCCGCATGCTCCAGGCGGTAGATCCAGGCGAGCAATTCGGCCACGGCAAGATAGAGCTGCGGCGGGATACGGTCGTCGAGATCGACCTGCATCAGAAGCGTGACGAGCTCCCTCGATTCATGCACGTAAATCCCGGCATCCTTTGCACGTTCAATGATCATCTGGGCGACGACTCCGCGCCCTTTCGCCACCACTTTCGGTGCTGCATCCCCGGCATGATAGGCTAGCGCCACTGCGGACTGCCTGGGCTTTTCATCCATGCTGTTTCACCGCCATGGAAACCAGTGCAATGCCGTTTGCTTCCATCGATTTCTGGAGCATCCCGCTCTGACTTTTCAGGCTGCTTTCGGTGTCCTGTTTGGCCACCTGAAGGGATATCTGCACGCCGGATGGGGTAAGCCTCAGATTAGCGTTGATTTCTCCGAGCGAAGGAAGGCTGAGGCGCAGGCGGGAAGCCCAGGTCCGCGGCGCTTCACTGTCCTGGCGTTTGCCCTGATCTTCTTCCTCCTGCACCTGCCAGTCCATGGACTGTCCAGGCCATATCTGCCCGGTCCAGCTGAATGACTGGGTTTCGAGCGTATTGATTTGCTGGCGGACGATGGGCAGCGTGGATTCCCTGATCTTGATCTGCGCATCGGCGGCAGGTTCAGGACTGACCTGGATGTCTGCTTTTGCTGCAGATTGCGATATGGCAGCCGGATTCGTTTGTTCCCGGGGCTGGGATTGCTGGAGCTGAGGCAGGGATGTGCCGGCATTCTGGGGCTCCTGCATCAGCTGCGCCAGGGGAAGCTCTCCCATTACCCATTGCGCTTGATGCGATTCGTAAAACAGGCCGCTTTTCGCCAGCGTGTTCTGCAACGCCTGCGCAAGCTGTCCGGGTTCCTGGGGAGGGGAGGGGAGGACGGGTTTGGTTCCTGTCAGGGGCACATTCGGTTTGGATGCATCGGGAACAAGCTGGGATATGAGGCGACCTGCCTGACTCAGCTCGGCCTGAGGCTGAGTGGGACTTTGAGGCAAATCCAGCTTGAAGGTGAGCCGGGGCTCACGGCTCACCAGGATCAGATTGACCGAGTCTCCCGGTTTTGTGCCTTGAGGCAGGTTCATCTGCAGTTGCTGCCCCTTGATGCTTACCCTGAAGTTGCCGTTTTGCAGTTGTCCTTCGACTTTTGCGCTCACCTGCTGTCCGACCTCGATCAGCGGGAGCTTCGCTTCCTGGGTCGCGACGAAGGTCTGATCCAGCTTCTGGTTGAGCAGAACGACTTTCGTCAGGGCATCCAGCGGATTCATCGGGGGCGATAGGCCTCATTGAGCCTGATTGACTGGTTGACGCTGCCCATTGCGCCGCGCAGATCGTCCATTCTTGCCTTGATCAGCGATTTGATTTTTGCGTCGTTTTCCAGAATGCAGGAAATCACTGCGGCATATTTTTCCGGGTTGTCTACCTCGACAATCGGAGAACTGCGGATCAACTCGATGGCATCGAAATAGGCTTTGCCTTCTCCTGCCAATCTTTCCCAGCTTCCTCCCTGAGCGGAGGCGAGCATCCTTTCGGATAATGCCAGAGCCTTCTGGTAGGGTGCGGACATCCCTGATTCATGCCTTGCCATAGCTGAGGGCTGCGCGGCGCTCCACGACAGGTTTTGTTTCCGGTGCCGCAGGCGTCTTGTCCCCGATCGTTTCCCATGCGCCCTTCAGCTCGCCCAGCAGCATCAGCACTTCCCTCAGCGCATCCGGATCGTTGTTGAGATTGGCGTGCAGCAGGCGCCTCGTCATGTAATCGTAAAGATCGAACAGATTCTGTGCGATTTCTCCGCCTGCCTTCATGTCCAGGCTGGCTTGAAGTCCCTTGTTGATGATCGCAATGGCATGCGAAATCGATCTGCCTTTCTGGGCAACTTCATTGCGAGCCATATGTCCCAGCGCGGAGGAAATGGCCAGGGAGGCGCCTTCGAAAAGCAGCAGGATCAGTTTGTGGGGATCTGCGGAAAAAACGCCTGTTTCCATCCCGGTATTCGAATAGGCGGTGATCGCCGAATTGGCTGCATACATGTCGGTCTCCAATTAATTAACTTTGGGCAGGTTGGCCAGTTGCTGGGTCAGATAGCTGCTGGTCGACTGCATGGTTCCCATCAGCACATCCAGTGAAGTGAATTGACTCATGTAGTTTTGCTGGACCATGGCAAGGTGAGCGTTCATTGCCGTGATCTGGTTCTTGATGCCGGTGATGCTGGCGTTGATGCCGTTGGTGGCGGAGGCGATCTGTCCCGAGTTGGAAAGGATACCTGTGATGGCATTGCTCAAGCCTGTCGCATAGCCCTGGGAATAGTTGATCGTGCCCCGGTTGCCCGTTGAGCCTCCGGCGATCTGGAGGGTGAGTCCATCCGTTGGGGTGCCGGTGAGTCCGGTCAAATTTTGTCCTGATCCAGTGGCCGCAATCCCGTCTATGGTTCCGGCGACGTCGACGCCGGCAGTCGACGTACTGGTGCTGCCCATGAGTGCCAGACCGGCACTGGTATTCGATACCGCCACATTGGAAGCCGACCCATAGCGGTTTGAGGTGATGGTCATGTAGCCGGTCGTTGGATCGACGCCCACTGCAACCGAAGAGCCTGCCGAGGAAAATGCAGTATCGCCGTTGATCGCGCTCTGCACCAGGGTGGCGAGCTGGGATGAAGTGTAGGTCCCGGCAGGCAATGTTACCGAAGAGGATATTCCGTCCAGTGTGAGGCTCAGCGTGTCGTTGCTCCCGGCCGTGATGGTGATGCCGCCGTTCAGATTGGCGCTTCCTACCGATTTCCCCTGGGTGGCGAGCTGCGAGACATCGACTGCATAGCTTCCGGGCTGGGTTTTGCTGGTCGAGCTGACATAATTGACCAGGCTGTCCGTGGTTTTTCCGACGGAAGCGAACATGCCGGCGATGTCGGAAAGGTTGCTCGAAATGGCGCTCTGCAGCGTTGCATTGTTCAGGGAAAGCGTTCCATCCTTGTTGAGGCTGATGCCGAGCTGCCCGAGGGTGGTGATGCTGGAATTCCCCGAGAGTCCGGGAACGGCAGACACGAGTATGCCGGAGAGTTGCGTCTGGACCGACATGGCGGTGTAGTCTCCGAGCAACGGTCCGCCCTGCTGGGTGGTGCTGTCGTATGCGGTGAGCGGGCTCAGCGCGCCGTGCAATGTGTTGTAGGCAGTGACGAAGGACTGGACATCAGTTGCAACCGATGATGCATCGTTCGTGACCGACAGGCTGCTCGTGCCGGTTTTGAGCAGGTTAAGGGTCACCCCGGAAATGGCCGAAGACACGGTGTTGGTGGGGCTGGTGATGGAAAGTCCGTTCACCGTGAGCGCGGCATCCTGGCCTGCCGCAGTCTGGGTCATGTTCTGTCCGTTGGTGGCTGCTCCAACCGTGCCTGTCGGATTATAATTCAGAAGGTTATACAGCGTTGTGTCGCCTGATACGGCGATTTCCATGCTGTGGTTAGCCCCTGTGGAGGAGGTGAGTTCCAGCCTGTAGGGGGTGCTGCTGCCGTCGTTGACGATCGATGCGGTGACCCCGATGTTCGCCGCATTGATCGCGTCCGCAATGCCCTGTAGCGAATTGTTGCTGCTGTTTATGGTAACAGTCTTGGTTCCCTGGGTTGGGTCCTGGGTGAACGTGGTTCCCGATCCGTACACGCCCTGCGTGGTCGTGCCGGAGGTGGTTCCGAAAGAGAAGGTGAGCGTGGTGGAAGCTCCCGTTCCGATCGCGGAAGTGGTGTTGGTCTGTCCGGATGCGACCAGGGTTTGCGCCTGGGCGAGGGCTGTGGTGTTGATCGAGTAACTTCCCGTGCTCGCGGTGTTGGCTGCAGAGGCGGTCAGAACCGTGGTGTCCGAAGGTGTGGCGCTGAGTGTCTGGAAAGTCGACTGGCTGGTGAGGGTTGCCACCGAACTCTGGAAAGAAGAGAGAGCTGCTGTCATGCTGCCGTAGGCCGAGAGTTTCGCCTGGTAGGACGATTCCTGCTGGTTGAGCAGGCTGATCGGCTGGCTCTCCACAGTCATCAACGCACTGACTATGGCGTTGACATTGAGCCCCGACCCGATTCCCGGCGAGGAAATTCCCCCCGTACTGGAAACCGAGGCACCGGCTGCTGCCAGTGCGGAAGAAGTGCTGGTGAGCCCGGATGAAGAGGTCGACATGATGTGCTCCTAGGAATCGGCGCGCAAGGGGCAGACATCAGGCATGCTGCTTGACGAGCAGTCCCTGCAGTTTATCCAGCGCCTGGGAAATCGCCAGGGCTTCCTTGCTCGGGATCTGGCGGATGACCTGATGATTCTGGGTATCCATGACCTGAACCACGACTTTTCCGTTGGAATTCTCCAGCTTGAACTGGACGTCCTTGTTCGAATTCTGAACCACATTATTGATCTGGTCCACGGCGTGCTGCACCTGCTTCACGCTGGGTTCAGTTCCCTGGCTCGGTGCCGTATTCTGGCTCGGTGCCGTATTCTGGCTCGGTGCCGTGTTCTGGCTCGGTGCCGTGTTCTGGCTCGGTGCCGTGTTCTGGCTCGGTACCTGTTCCTGTGGCGCGGAGTATTGCGCGGTCGTCGTCATATTTATTGGTGATATCGACATGATCCATCTCCTTAAGCGGATGAGCCTGGCCAGTATAGCACTGGCCAGGCTACCGGTTGAAGTCCTACATTACTTGAGCAGTGTCAGGACCATGTTCGGCAACTGGTTGGCTTGCGCCAGCATTGCCGTACCCGCCTGCTGCAGGATCTGGCTACGCGTCAGGTTGGATGTTTCCTGAGCGTAATTGGTATCCTGTATCCGGCTTCTTGCTGCAGAGAGATTGTTCGAGGTGGTCTGCAGGTTGGTGATGGTATCCTGGAACCGGTTCTGCACCGAGCCGAGATTTGCCGCGATGGTGTTGAGGGACTGAAGCGCCATATCGATGGTGTTGATGGCGCTGTTCGCACCTGTCGGCACGCCGTTGGCGACAGTCGTCACATCGATGCTCGATACATTGTTCAGCGAACTTCCCACCGTGGCACCCGCTGCGGAAGTCGTGTTGAGCACGCTTCCTCCGGAAGCCGTTCCTGCAACGGAGGAACTGAGCGAGTAGGCCGATGCGGATTCGAAGGAGACCTGTCCGCCCACCGTTACGCTGCCGCCGCTTTGTACACCGACCGAAGTTGCGTCAGCGCCCGTTCCAAAATTCTGGAAGCTGGCCACGGTGGTGCTTCCGGATGCTATGGAGGAATCGGTCAGGTTGGTAATCTTGACGTCGTAGCCCTGGCTTTGCGTCATGAAGAGATGCCCGCTCTGGTCTGCATAGGCGCTGATGCCTGTCGAAGCCGTATCGGCGTTTATCGCGTTGGCAATGCTGGAAAGATCCGAAGTGCTGGTCACCGATGCATTGATGGTCACGGCAGTGCCGTTGGATCCGGTCAGGCCGAAGGAAATCGTACCGCCGGAAGCGAGCCCCGTCATTTCTGCCTGGGTGAGCGCGGTTGCGCTCACGCCCGTGCTGGCGCTGACATTGTTCACGTTTGCCGCGATGGTGAATGCGCTGTCGTTCGCGCCGATCGCGACTGTTGCGCTTCCAAGGGAACCTTGAACGGTCAGATTTTGTGCCGTAACGCCATTTCCCGATGCGGTGGAGGAAGTCGAGGCGATAGCACCGGTCATTGCGCCGCCAGTGCTGTAGGCATTGTTGCCGATGGCGCTGCCCTGAGTGTTGGCGATACCGAAATTGATGGTTTGCCCTGCGTTGGCGCCGACCTGGAACTGCGCGTCCGACATGGTGCCGTCGAGGATGTTCTGGCCGTTGAATTGCGTGCTGAGCGCAGTGCGCGAAAGTTCCTGCTGAAGTTGGGCGATCTGGGCCTGGATGGCCTGGCGGTCGGACGCGGAATTGGTGCCGTTAGCTGCCTGGACTGCCAGGGTCCTCATGCTCTGCAGCAGGCCGATTTCTGCGTTCAGTCCGCCCTGTGCGGTCTGCGCCATGGAAATGCCGTCGTTGGCGTTCTGCGCTGCCTGGTTGATGCCGTTGATCTGGGCGGTCATCTGCTGGGTGATCGCAAACCCTGCTGCGTTGTCCGCAGCGGTATTGATTTGCAGCCCTGAGGAGAGACGCTCCAGGGAGGTGGCCAGCGAATTCTGCGAAGTCTGAAGATTCAGCTGCGCATTGAGCGACATGATGTTGGTATTTATGGTGGTTGGCATTTCCGTTCTCCTTATAACAGGGTCATTGTTCAGCGAAGACGATCCGCTTTGAACCTGTTATCGGATGCAAAATGGATAACTTTAGGAAATTTTTTCAGGGCAGCCAGACTTTGGACCAGAGATCCAGATTATCTTCCAGTACCCAGTATTGCCTCACGTAATCCCGCAGCATGTCTCCGCGTCTGCTGCATTCGTCCGGGTCGGCGACATGCTCGCGTATTGCCCTCACCCATTCCTGGAAGCGGTTCTTCAGGCGCGTGACGGGATAGGCTCCCTGATAGGGGGTGATGTCGGTGCAGATCACGGGGTAGCCCAGGATGCCGTATTCGAGAAGCTTCAAGTGGCTTTTGGCTTCATTGAAGGCATGGATTTCGAGCGGCGCGATCGCAAGGTCCAGGTTCAGGCTGGCCAGCTTGGCCGGGTATTCGCCTATCGGGACGGGTTCGTGATATTCGACATAAGGACGCAACTCTTCGGGGCACATGCCGAAGAAAACCCATTCCACCTCATCCGCAAGCGCCTTCACAAGATCCACTGCAAAGGCGAGATCCCCGCCGTGGCTGGTGCTTCCCGCCCAACCCACCCTGGGGAGATTACCTTTTCTTCTTTCGGGTTCAAGGTGTCCCCATTTGGCGAACTCGATGCAATTGGGAGCCACCCTGATGTCGCTGCAGAACCCCTTGTAGGCTGCTGCAAGCGGTTCGGTCGAGACCACCATGCGGTCCACAAGAGAAGCGATTTTTCTCAGTCTTTTGATCGTGTCTGGAGGAAAAAGGACCTTGTTTGCGTTTCTCGCGGAGAGGTTGGTGACCAGATCGTCGATCTCGAACACATAAAAAGCGTCGTTGTATTTGCGATTGAGTTCGGTCGCCTGGATATGCCGCTCCTCGATCTGGTACTGCAGCAAAACAACATCCGGCCTGATTCGCTCCATTCCGACAGGGGTATGGTGGACAAAGCACTCCAGCCCCTCGATTCTGCTCGCATTTTTCAATGCCCTGAGGGGAGCTCTGACCCGGTATTCACCGCTTCCTCCCTTCGAGTCGCCGATGACGGCGAGCAGTCTGGGAATGGGGCGCCAGGGAAGCGGATTCAGAAAGAGTTCAGCATGCTTCTCTTCGCCGAAGCAGAGCTCCACCGAAAGATGGCGGTTGTAGGCAGGATCGTTGGCGATTTGCGGCAGCCATTTTTTCCAGAGCAGGTTGCGCTCTTCCTCTAGCGTCGAAGGTTCCGAATCGCCGCCATGATGCAGCACGCTGGAAAATGGGGTCCAGACGGTAAGGTAACCCTGCTTCCTGATGGAGAGACAAAGATCGATATCGAAGAAGGCATCGAGGCATTTTTCATTTTCCGAAAGCCAGCCTTCCAGCAGGTTTCTTTTCACCAGCAGGCATTTTTTCGAAACGGCCGAATAATTCTGGTCGACCTGGAGTCTGCCGAAATAGCCGGGATGATTCATGGGCTCTCCCCGATATGCCGGAGAGGAGCAGGGGACGATTCCTGCGCTGTAGATTCTGCCCAGGGAATCCAGGAGGCGTGCCCCGACGATTCCCACTTCGGGGCGCATCCCGTGTTCCATCATCAGGTCCAGCCAGATGGGCTGGATGATTACGGCATGGCTGTCGAGAAGCAGGAGATAATCTCCGTTCGAATTGCTCAATGCCTGTTCCAGCAATTCCTCCAGGCTTGAAGAAGGCGGCAATACCTTCAGCTTGGGGGAGTCGAGACTCGCGAGGCTTCCCAGATAGGCCCTGATTTCAGGCGAGGTGCAGCCCATGTCGGAGAGCAGGACCTGGTAACTGGGGTAGCTGGTCTTCTCGACAATCGATTCGAGGCAGGCTTGAAGTTGGGGAAAGGGCTCCCTGACCGGAATGATGATGGAAACCAGTGGCTTCGATTCGTGCAGATAGCGAACCTTGAAAGTGTCGGGGAGAAGGCCATTTTCGATACGGGCAGTGATCGCCGATCTTGCGAGATGGTTCTCCAGCGCATGCCTTGCCGTGCCTTGAAGGAGCATTGTGTTTCTTTGGGAGCGATGATAGAGGATTTCCGGAACATGTCCGATGCAGGCTTCCCCTCCTGCTTCGTAGGCCCTGAATGCAAGATCGAGGCTTCCCGCATCGTCGAATCCTTCAGATTGAGCGAATAGATCGGCCCTCACCAGGGAAAGTCCTCCGATATAGGGGCGGCTGCGCATCAGATCGAGATTGAAATCGGGTTTGAAATGAGGCTCGATAAATTCGCCTGATGGAGTGACGACATCCTCGTCACTGTAGACAAACTGCCATTCCGGGTGACTGTGTATCGCCTCGGCAAGAAAAAGGAAGGCGTACTGATGGAACTGATCTCCCGGATGAATTATTCCTACCCAGTCCGAATTCGTTCGTTTCAGGGTTTGGTTCAACACGTTGAAGGGGCTGCCTTGCGAGGGCACGGCCGATATTTCCGGGATGTTTGCATCGGAAATCACCGTCAACTCGAAGTGCAAGTTATATTGACTCGACAATGAGTGTATGCTGCTGCGTGCTGACTGCTCTTCACCAGGAAATACGACCATTCCTATGTGAATCATGAACTCCCCGGGCCATGAGGTAATTCGTTTTTGGTAGAGCAGATCGTGCACGAATTAACTCCTTGGAACGATTAGCGGGGGGTTCTGGCGTTGAAATAGGGGTCGGTTGCTACGGTGGGGCCCCATCGCTTGATGAAATTTGCCTGATCTACCGGATCAGGTTCGTGTCTTGCTAAGGTTGAGCCCTCAAAATGGAAAAGCCTGGCGTAAGGTGTATAAACGATCCGATATCCGGACGCTCTTAAGCGGAGGCAAAAATCGATGTCATTGTAGTCAGTACCCATTGACACATCGTATCCTTTCAACTGCTTGAACAGGCTTTTTCTGGTTGCGAAAACTGCTCCGGTGACCGCGGAGTAATTGCGTACAAGGTGGCTATAGCCGCAATAAGCAACCTGGTTTGCAGGCAGATTGTGAAAGACATGGGTGGAAATTCCATTGATACCCAAGGCTACCCCTGCATGTTGTATTCGACCATTGGGGTAAAGCAGCATTCCGCCCACTCCACCCACACCCGGTTGACGTGAAAAGGATAGCATGGCCTCAATCCAGTCTGGCGTAATCACTTCCAAATCGTCATTGAGCAGGATGACATCTTCCGTATTGGCAAAATTCATTGCATGGTTGATTTTCTTGGGGTAATTAAATCGCCCATGGAAATGGTAAAGCTCGACTTTTACTCCTGCCGCTTTAAACCGTTTCTGAACGTCTTTGGGCATGTTGCCATTGTCCAGAACGACGATTCGGTAATTGGGGAACGTGGATTGCTTGATGATGCTGTCTACGGCATGTTCTACGAGAAGTATGTTGCCTCTGCCCTCGACATCGCGGCGACTGCTGTTGGTCAACATAAGCAAGGTTACAGGGCGGGTTTTGTCGACTGACCAGTTTACCCTGAAACTTCCCGGGAAAAGACCTTCGGTCACATTCGCACCCTGATCCTTGCGGGTTACAAAATCATTGATCGTTCTTGCCGCATTGATTAACGCATCTGGCTTGGCATTTACCTCGGCTGCAGCCGAACCGGGAATCTTGCGCCAGTGATAGAGGATTTGCGGAATATGCACGACCTTTCTGGCCAAATCGGTCGCCCTTAGTGCAAGATCATAGTCCTGCGCGCCGGTATATTCGCCGCGTACCCCGCCCAATGTCAGAAACAGCGACTTGCGTACGACCAGGAAGTGCAGAAGGTACATTACCGATTGCAGGTGTTCTGGAGACCACGCGGGCTTGAGATAGGGGTCGCTGAAATCACCGTTTGGTTCAATCTTGTCTTCGTCGGTATAGAGCACATCTGCTTCCGGGTTGCTGGCTATGGCCTGCATAACTGCCTCTATTGCTGTGGGTTCCAGCGTATCGTCATGATCGAGGAATCCGACGAAAGGTCCGGTGGCAAATTCTGCGGCCAGATTGGTAGTCTTGGCGATATGCAGGTTTTTCGGGGTTCGCGTGATCTTGATGCGGGAGTCGATTCCCCTGAATTTTTCCAGAACTTCAGTAGTCGCGGCGGATGTCGAACAATCGTCGCAGATGCAGAGTTCCCAGTTCGGTATGGTTTGTTGCAGAACGGACTCGATGGCCTCTTCGAGAATTTCCGGGGGGGTATTGTAGACGGGCATCAGTATGCTAACCAGAGTGCTTTTCATATCTTGAATCTCTCGATGGATTAATGAGCCTTGATGTGGGCGACTGCTCCCGGCATACTCACTCTCAGGTGCATTGCCCGCCGGTAGCGTCTTGCCATATTCGATCTATCTCTGTGCGCATGGCTGAAGACGTTTCTGCCAGGGAGAATAGGGATTTGGCGTGGATTTTGCCCTTGCGGCCGATTTCGGCAGATGCTTCCTGATTAAGAAAAACTTGCCGCATTCTCTGCCTAATTGAGGCGATGGACGGATCGGCCCAGATGAATGATGAGGGGTAGGGCTGATTGCCTTCTCCGACTTCGATGAGCTGGTAGTCTAATGGGAATGCCGTGTCCGGTGTTACAAAGTCTGCGACGCCTCCATATGGAGTGGCTATAACAGGTTTTGCAGCACTCATCGCTTCCAGGATGGTCAGCCCCAATCCTTCGGAGCGGTGCGGGGAAACATAGCAGTCGATATTCTCGAAGAGAGTTTTCATCTCTTCGTCCGTCAACAGTTTGTCGAGGAAGATGACATCCTGTCTCTGTTTTGAAATCGAGAGCATTTCTTGGATTACCGGGTTGCCTCGATTCGAGTAATTTATTTTTACGAGACAGCAGACACCTTCCTCGGGTTGGAATTCCTCGATATAGGCGCGTATGAAAGCCATCGGGTTCTTACGGCCGAGGACGCTGCCAAAATCGGCTGCATAGGCAAATATGAATTTGTCTTCAGGCAGGCCGATATCGCTCCGGGCGGCACTGGACTCAGATTCTAGCCAACTCAGGGACGGTCGAATCACTCTGACCGGGCGGGATGAGACGGCCGAAATTGATCTGGCAATAAAGGAACTCGCACACCAAAATTCGTCGAACCTCTGGATCACGTTCTGCCATTCCGGGGGTAGGGCTGCCAGCTCCCAGTAAGGTATGCAGATATTGTAGCATTCTGGCTTCACGAGATTTACGAGTGGCGGATTATCGGGTCCGATACCTGAGAGTAGGTCGAGATTGAGATGTACAATATTGATTGGCTGAGATTCTGCTGCCGGATACTCCACCGCAATTCGGGTTACGCGTTCGAAGCCGATATGCCAAGGGAAAACATTGAGAGGCAGGCCGGTATGTTGCAGGCTGGCGGCAAAGCCTCGCGAACTCAAACCAAGGCCATTAATGAACTCTACCGGAGCGATCAGATTGACTCCGGGTTTGCTATTTTCGGCAGGTTTCCATTTTCTGAGACGGAAGTTCGCTTCGTCGCCATCACCATAGGATTCGATGTATTCTGGACTTAAGTTCCCGGTTGATTCAGAGGCAAGATTGTTCGTGTCGCCAATCTTGAAGCCGGCCGCATGGATGGCCACAGGGAAGAATCGCTCGAGGGCATGGGCAATTGTCCCTTCGTATACGCCATTTTCTTCTTCAAAGTGGGCTTGGGTGATATTCAGGTTCAGGATCGGCAACATGGCTTCGGATCTGAACCAGAACATGGTTCCGCCGAAAAAGTGATAATGCAGCCTGTAGAGTTTCTGGATGCCCAGGGTGTCAGCCCAGGGTGTCAATATCTTTCGGTATGCCTGAAAGCCGGGAACTTTGGTGGACCGGATCGAAATCGCCCGGCCGGCCGGGCCTATCATTCCAAGCTCCGGGTTTTGGTCGAATGCCGCAAGAATTTCCCGGACTCGTTCAGGGGAACCGAGCAATTCATCAAAAAGCTGAATTCGCCATTGCGTTCCGTCAATGATCTGCAAGGAGCGCTTCGTGTGGATTTTGCAGATATATTTATATAATGGCGCGATCGCAGGATATATTTCCATGAAAGGGGCGACATCCCTTCCCTTGTTTTCGAAGCGGATGATTCTTGCTTCGGGATAACTGGTCTTGATGCTGTCGATGATGGCCTGCCCCTGTATCAGGTCGAAGGGTATGGTGACGTATAAGTCAAACTCCCCCTCCAGACTGCGAAGATAGGAGTTAACATTATCCCAAAGGTCAGTGTAGAAAAGATGCAGAATAACGGCGACGGGGGGCAGTGATTTCATGTGGTTGTCTTGAATAGAGTTTGACGGGACAGGGTGGGGATGGTCATTTTAGGAATTGGGATGCGGCAAGGATTGGGACTTATAGTACAGGTGTTGCAGTTGAGCGCCAATCTCGACATTGTTGGGAATGTGTTCGAGACCTTCTATAAGGCATTTTTCGGCCTCGGGAATTCTGCCCTGGCCTTGCAGTAATGCATTCAGACACAAATAAGCGTCAGGATAAGCCTTTTCCGCAGCGATTGCCTTTTTGTAATAGGATTCTGCCAAGATCGGGTTGGAGAGTCTTTCCGCGATCAGTCCGGCGTTCTTCAAGAAGTAGAGCGGAATGTTTTGACAAAGGCTGATGGACTTTTCGATTAGCTCCATTGCCTGGTCGCACCGATCCTGTTGCGACAAGACCAGGCCCAATAAGTGCATGCCAACCGCATGATTGGGTTCCTTTTCGAGCACTTTTCTGTATGCCAGTGTGGCCATGTTGAGATCGCGTCTGTTATGGAATGCAACTCCGATGTCAATCATTAGCTGCAACACTATCTGGTAATCTTTCAGTATCGTCAGAAACAGTTCAGCAATTCCAAGGGCTTCTTTCAGTCTGCCCTGCTGAAGCAGCGTTTTCGCTGTTTGAATGCCGGCTTCGAAGTTGCCATGAGCCATGGTGGCAGTCAAGGCGGAAATCTGGGCTTCGCCGACCCCTTTTTTTTCATTCATCCAAATGATTTCATTCTTCTTCTCGACTTTGTCCAGTTTCAGTTCAGCGATGGTCTGGTCTTGTGCTGCGATGGTCTGGTCTTGCGCTGCGATGGTCTGGTCTTGCGCTGCGATGGTCTGGTCTTGCGCTGCGATGGTCTGGTCTTGCGCTGCGATGGTCTGGTTCAGTTTGTCTACATGAAGCAGCGCTTCATTTGAGAGGATGAGGCTCGGCCTCATCAGGCTGAATTCATTTAGCCATTCGATGCTCTGCTGATTCAGCGCCTCATCGTCAAGGGGAATCCGGTCGGAAGCCACTTCCAGCAAGGTGGCATATATCCTTCTGACCAAGGAGGGACAAGCTTCATCGAGCGACAAGTCGTCTGGCGAGTAAACCGCATGGCGCATATTCTCGTCAAGAAACTTATCACGATATGTTTCCAATTCGCTGGAATTGATCCCTAGGCCAAAGGATGTTGCCATCCGGATCAATTCTTGCTCCGGGGATTCGATCAGACGATCGAAGTCGATTACCAGGCGCTTATTTCCCTTGGTTTCTATCCAGCTGACGATGACATGCTCCAGCCACATCAGATAGCACTTTTCCGCAGGGAATTTATTTCTCTTGACGAGAGAATCGACGACGCTGAGCGGGTTGCGTATGACCAGTACATGGCTGACTTGATATTTGCAGTGCGCCAACACTTCTTTCCAGAACGGGTAAAGTTTGGCCAATCTGGGGTCTTTGAATCCGAAAATCGGAGTATGGCTGACTTTTTGACGAAGCAGCTTGACCGCGCGCAGAAAATAGCCTTCTTTGCGTAACTTTTCGACGTCATGGCGAGTGACGGGGGCAAAATGGTGCCAGGCCGAACCGATTGCGGAAAGCATGCTGTCGTTTAGCGAAAGCAGCTCGGCATCCTCCCAGAACCCTTTCTCATTGTCCTTCATCGGGGGAATCAATTTGTCTCCAAGGTTTACCCCCATGACTTCGAGTGCACGAGTTATTGAACTCGTGCCGCTGCGATGCATCCCCAGCACGACGACGATGCGTTTGTTGCCGGTGTCCTCGTCGAGTGGCTCTTCTTCGAGAACGTCAATAGCATCCTGTCGAAGCAGGTTGAGTTTGTTTCGACTGGCGATGTGAGACGGATAGATGGAAGCGGCCTCTTCGAAGCAGGCGATTGCCTGGTCGTTCAATCGCTTGCCTTCAAGCTCCACGCCATGTTCGAAGAGTGCATCCGCTAACCTGCTTTTTCCGTAGATATCGTCCGGTTTCAATTCGAGATGTTTCCTGTAGCAGGAAATGGCTTCTGCCAGTTGCCCGAGCTTGTGCGAAACATCGGCAAGGTTGATCCATGCGATGGCGAAATCGGGTTCCAGTTCGATGCTCAGCCGGTAGCAGGGGATGGCATCTTCCAGCCGGTTCAGATCCCGGTAAAGGTTGGCGAGATTGAAGCATGCTTCGGCATATGCCGGGTTGAGCTTGATGGCTTCCAGATAACAGGCAATCGCCAGATCGAATTCGTTTTTGAACTTGAGGATGTTTGCCAGATTGTTGTGGAAGACGGCGCTGGTAGGGTCGATGGCGATGGCGTTCTTGATGAGATCCACTGCCAGTTCCTTGTCGCCTATGGCATCCGCCAGCAGCCCGAGAAGGTGGATGGCGTCGGCATTTTCCGGGTTGATTTCCAGCGCTTCCTTGTAGCAGGATTCTGCTTCCCGGAACCGGCCTTTTTCGTGGAATTCGATGCCCCGTTGCAGCAATTCCTCGACTTGATTAGTTTCCATGGTGTGGGCTCTTGGTGGGATGGTCATTACAGTAATTGCCGCTCCAGGCGGCATTTTTTTCCGTCATTGCGTTCAGAGTTTCAGACTGCGCTGCAAATTTCAGCATCGTCGATTAGGTTCCCGTTTCATCCCTGCTGGTAAAGCAGAAATCGTGCCAAACCGAACGCCTGCGCTAGGTCCGGATTGGGTCGGTATTCGGTGTATTTCCTGGCTTGATCTCATGCTTAGGTGCTGAGTACAAGATCGAACCGGTAATGCTGGAAGGGAAGGGCGCAAGGCTGTAGGTGGAGTTTGGCTGATTTGAAGCCTGCATGAAGGGAGAGCTTCTCCAGCCATCCAGGCTCATACCAGTTTCCTACTATGGGCTCTTGTCTTTGCAAGGCCGCGAAATACGCACCTTCCCGCTCTGGTGAGTTAAAGAAATTCCATCTGCGGCTAGCGTCAGGAATATCGCCGAGCACAACTAAGCCGCTTTCGCGGATCCAGCGCCGAAGTTTTATGAAAAGATTGACGATTTCCGATTCTGAAAAGTATTGTACGCCAGAGTAGCATAGAATCCGGTCAAAGAATTGGACGGGGAAATCGACAGTCCTTGCGTCCGCTGAAAAAGCAGTAATATTGTCGATATCCACCGAGAGCTGGGAACTAAACTCTTCGGATAAATCGACAGCGGTGACTGCGCTGAATCTGGGAGCGAGTTCGCGGGTTATGATGCCGTTGCCGCAGCACAGATCGAGCAGGGTGTGGTCAGGATTCGGCGCCAGTAGCGTAATGACGGATTCCACGATTGAGGCGAAAACATCAGGCTGGATTGGCTGTTTGTTGAGAGTGCGTAATACTTGAATTTGCGAGTCCGCTTCACGACTTTTTTTTGCGTGATCGAGCCAGAAACATTTCCAGTAATCAGTCATATTCTTGATCCTCCCGTCGAGCAGATTATCATCTGAGGTCTATATTGCTGCACTCATTATGTCGACGATACGCAGCAAATCTTCCTTACTGTAGCGATGATCGCACGGCAATGGCAGGCACTTGTCAGCCATGCGTTTTTCCACGGTTTCAGCCGCTACGCGCATTCCGACGTCTCTCCAATATGCAGGAACATATATATGGTTTGCAAGCAAATCCTTCCGAACGGCGGTATCTTCCACTAACAATGGATAGCACATGGGGCCGTTCACATGGGAGAAAGACAGCTCGTTCGAATGCCGAAAATGCTTGTGCAGGAAGGTGAAGTTGTCATTACGTTGTGCTTCGCACGTATCGTAGTCGATATACGACAGCAGGCGCCTCGTCAGGAGCGACATTTTTCGTGGGCGAAAATCGGATAAGGTTTCTTCCGCGTTTCTGAAATCAGCATAACCTTCTTCCGTGGCACCATCCAGACGCTTCAACAAATGAGCGCACCTAGATGCAGAGCGCGATTCGATTTCTTCCGGCTCGGTAAGGTTGATCGACGTGAATAAAAGCCCGCCGTCGGGAACGCCAAAGAATTTTCTCGGGGAATAAAGAGTGGCTAGGCATTTCTTCGGCGCTTCGAAGAATGCCTGCGAGTGATCAAGAACAAGCTGGTCGGGATTGAATCTTTGCATCAGGCTATCCTCTTGGGCGGAACATACGCCAAAATAATTGGCATAAAAGAGCCAGTCACCCGCCTTCAAGGATACATTGCGTGAGACCTCGAGATTCGAATCAAGATCGTAAAAAACTGTTTCAACCTTCGCCGAAGTGATGGGGGGTAGCATAACGTCGCATATGTATTTGGGCATCCAGATCCGTTTGGGTTTTCCTGCCAAAAGCAAAGCGTAAAATCCGGCCCGCGCGGATTGAAAACGAAGAGCATCGGGATATCGCAATTGATGCTGGAGAGGGAGTTCCAGTTCGAAATAGCCGCCGATTGGCTGTTGAGGGGCTTGCGAAGAATTTCCAGGCATGATCTAGACCAGTTCGTAATGAGTCAAGATGTGGGTTCGGGCGGTGTCAGGTGGATTGAACATCAGGGTGTCGATGATGGATAGATTGGGTACAAAAGGGTTGTCGAACTGACGGTAAGTGACCGGTATTGGTTGAATGAAGGAAAGCCGTATCCCTCTTCGGGTAAAGTCGTCATGGCTGTAAAGATATTTTCCACCTAGCGAATTAATATAATCTGTCGCTCCTAGTTCCTCGCAGATCGCAATCACCTTGTCCTGTCCGCGCAAGGAATTGTCTTTCTTTAAGGAAGAAGAAGTTCGCCATTGCGGAATCAGGCCAAGGTGGCCACAGAGCCGTCGCAGCCCATAAGCTAGAAATTTCGCCAAGTTTTTTTCCGGCTGGAGCAAGATTTCTTCGATTATGGGGAAGACAGAATCAAACTGCGGTGCCCCAGCGTAGCTTTGATGGAGGGTTTTCAGCAATTTCCCTTGGTTGTTTCCAACTTGGACTTCATTGATTAGCCTGTTCGAACTGGCTCCCAGAACATTGAGCGTAAAGAGATGTGCCTTGTTTTGTAGAAGTATTTTGTTGCGGTTGATCCAGCCGCCCTTGATGTAGTGGACATCGTCGTAAATTACGAAAACATCGACAGCCTGGATAAGCTGAAAATAACCTAGGTAGGGAAACAGATAGGGTTGCATGATTGCAAGCTTCATGCGTCCTCTTTCCGAGAGAAGGGTATGCATAGTTGCATCAATACGCTGCAAATTAGAGGTGGCTCCGCTGAGTTGGACAGAATATTCCGTTTCTTAAGTGGAAACCTCGCGGGTAATGCCTACGCTGCCTTTGGCAGGGTTGGCAGGTTTTCATAGTAAAACTCATCCGGCGTTTTGTCG